>CETM01204696.1_pt1 | contig 24472 bp, 16 predicted proteins | sample 361451 | NCBI WGS metagenome assembly CETM01 (sample SAMEA2622690, study PRJEB7988) | marine metagenome | isolation source: saline water (ENVO:00002010), including
AAACAAAAAAGGCGAACCAACCGGTTCGCCTTTCAAATCAATCAAGCTCTAACAGCAACGCAGCTAAACCACTGACGAAATATAAATAAGTCTGTGAACACACCCCTTATAGAATAAAGGCTAGAGGGCAGTAACAAATGAAATAAGTTTGTGAACACCAAAAATTATACAAAGAGCCTCATAAAGCTCACAAAAATTAGTTTGTGAACAGCTTAAGAAACAACAATTTATGTCAAATTTCAAACACCAACATACTGATTTTATTAATTTAATAAATAATAAACCTTGAATTCTAAGGCTAGTACCAAAAAGGGATATTTACAAGTATTTAAGTCTACTAATTTGAAATTCTGACATGTCGAATGTCACGGCTGGATATGAAACCGTGAGCGAGGTTGGTATCCCAACTACGCTATTGGCATTTTAAGTAATGTTACCCTCAGACTGTTCAGATCTTACTACGTCGGTAACATCTTGGTATTTGAGCGGGCAGATGATCGTATAACCAAACTTTGTCATGTTTGTACAACCACATGTAAGCTGTCCCATTTTTTAATTTTATGTCATTGCGTCGCGGGCTTTGTAACTCATTGATCGTAGTCAAAAGAGATAAGCGCATTCGCTCACGCTTTCGTAGCTTTCGAGTATCTGCTCTCAACTCAACAATATCTGGGTGCTGGCTCAAAATCGTTTCAATAGCTCCTATTGAGCAATGACACTGCTTGGCAATATCTTGAGTTGGATAACCAAGAGCCAGTTTGTCGATTATTTCATCTTGCTCTGGTCTAAATATCTTCTGCGGACGAAGATCGAGTTCAATTTTGTGTATTACAGCCACTTTTTTAACAAATCCGATAGATACACGAAACTTTTCTGACACTTTCCTTAAGCTCAGTCCACTTGTCAATGCATCTACAATGGTCGCCTCAATGTCAGCTTCTGGCTTCCGAACCTTTGTCACTGGCGGACACTTTTTTACCCGTTCTGAGGTATTTGGAAATGACATTAGCGTAGCGATATCACCAAACAAGAATCCTATCAGAAGCAAGTGTTTGATGGGGGAATGACAAGCGTCTTGATAGGCAAAAAGATTGGAGGGAAATGGAAGGCTGTGCTGCGTTGAGAGTGCATCCTTAAAACACGGATGATATGACAGCCCTTGCCAGAAAGCTGACATTTCTGTCCGCAACTGTTGCAGCCTGAGATGTCCACAAGATGTAGTAAATCCTCTTGCGATCAGCCTTGAAAAGTAACGCTCATATAGATCAGGTATCAGGCCTACAGTCTTGCCTAATATAAATGACTCATTAATCAGCAATGACAAGTGACGTTCAGCTTCGCTACCTTCGGGTGCCTTTATCGATTTACTATCGCTGACTATAGGCCAAACATCAAATTTCTTCCTACTAAGACACATGACAGACAAACGTTCATTGTGAAAAACACAGTGGGTTAAACCGGGTAACTGGTGTCCGATATGCCAATATGCTAATCCAGAGTTCTTTTCATCTGCCTGTGCACACTGCGGGCAATATTTCGCTATAGGCGTAAGCTTTTCTCTGGACGCAGTGATACCGAGCGCTTTAAATACATGGTTGCCTTTGCCAACTTTAAGCGCGTCGACTGCACTCTCATACCGTTTTTGAGGGGTAAAAAGGCGATAAATTGGCAACACAGTGTGTTCTGTAATCCAACTATCGCAAGGAATGTTACTTTGGCCTTTTAAGTGAGGAATGACGGAAGGAAATTGCGAGCAAAACTGAAGAGAGCGTGAGCCAAATAGTGCTGATACGATGCGCTTATCCTTTCCTCCCCCGTGCGTAAGGACGACCCTCTGGATCACGCTAAACAGCGCCTCATCTGCAAATGGCCTTGGGAAAAAGCGTCCCAGTTGAACACTACGCACACTTACTCTCGTTATGTTCTATTGTCTGCGATTCGATAAAGCCGGGGCCTAAAAACACCCATGCTAGCAAAAGGTAAAAGACAGGCGAGTAGCGTTTGCGGTGTGAAAGTATCTGAGTAAGGCTAAACTTAGGATCTCTCTTTATTTCATTAATGGAACGAGTGCCCCGTTTAAGAAACGCCTCATATCCGGCTTGTCTAACCTTGTACGCAAAAGCAGAAGTATCGAAATCTACCTGTTTAGTATTTCTTTTTCTGGCTTGTCGAATATCGTCAGGCGTGCCTAAAAGCGTAGTGAGGTGCTGAATAATCGACTTTGCTAACCCTCGACACTGGTACAATTTTTTATTCAATGCCAGCGTTTCTAACCATTGCTGAAAATCAGTAAGAGCGTCAATTGAACACGCTTCTTCATGCCATAAATCAGTAATACCATTAATTTCAAGTAAGTATGGACGGCGAAACTCAGCCGTTGCCTTTTGATAAGCGATTAATCTCGTGTTGTGGAAAGGACATCTCAGTAGCAACGGCGACTGGTGAAGGGTTTTCCAAAAGCCAAGCCCAGACGTCGACACACTTTCCTTCAAACAGACAGGGCAATATCGCAGGAAACTATGCGCTGTCTCAGTGGCAACTGCATATTCACCCGGCAAAGCGTAAGTAAGCGCTCGTCGTTCATTAAAAAACGTATTGTACAGAGGCAATTGAGTAGCTTTTTCTAATACAGAACCATATTGGGTAAAGTCGACAGATGTCATAGTAGAAACAACCTCAATCCATTTGCCACTGATGTCCACTGTTGCGTTTTTTGTTTTCACTTTTCTCGAGTTAATTGATTGCATTTTGGGGACGGCTGATTGAGTAACCGCCCATCTTGTTATCGTTCCGTATAAAAATTCGCCATCAAGCAATACCGGAAAAAAACGAGGCTTTGATGAAGTCATAGTTTTCTCAACTCCCTCTCCGAACATACTCGCGGTCCTTTTACGCTAGTATGTAAGGTCCGTGGTTCGAGAGGCTCACCGGCTAATTCAAACTTATCGTCTCGCATCTGAGATAGTTCATCCTCTTTGTAGTCCCTGAGTTTCTCCATTTCCAATTCATACGCCTGAGCACTCTTGTTTTTTAATGCGCGAAGCGCAGGCTTGAGTTTTCGAAACTGATTATCAAAAACGGCCTTGAGAACATCACTGTATTGACTCGCTTCAGGACGTTTGCGATGGAGGTTATCCAGAAATAGACGCAACAGTTTGTTCAATACCTGATGTACGCCTTGGCTGTAATCATACAATTGAGCTTTAAACTCCTCAGATCGGGCGGGCGTGCGGTCAAATAAATATGGTGGGAGAAAGCAATCAATGAACTGTTGAAACTCATCATCAAAAAGAGACAGTCTTTCACACCGAATGTCCCGCCCAGAGGTGAGACGACGACATGTCGTGAACTTGTCGAGCGAACCATCATCGGAATCACTGTCGGTATCAAAAAGCTCAACACCCTCTTCGGTGCAAGTCATGATAATGGGCACACCTACGTTATTGAAAAGCGATTCCAGATATTGAATAGTAGGCGAGTCGTCTTTTTTCGCTTCTGCCAGCAATTTTTGGCATTCATCAATGTGTGTTATGCCAACTCCGAATCGTTCAGCGAGTAGTTGCATCTCAATTAGAAATGCATAGGTTCCTTGTTTGCCCTTGTACCACTGTTGCGTATATTTCGTACCAAGGAGTTTATCAATGGCCCTAAAAAAATTAACGCCAAGCGCTTTAATACTTTTCAAGTTTGATATCTCAAAAGACACTGTGGGCACTTGGTCAATAATTAGAGGGTGCTTTTGATAGAACTCGTGTCTAATTACGGGCTGAAACAGCCTAAGGATAAGTTGCACTCTTTCAGTCTTTCCAATACCAGATATGCCGGATAGCAAAGTACAACTGCCACTCGCTGTTTGTTTATTCTTGTGAGGGTTTGGCACAAATTTACCTCGTGCGACGCCAAGCATTTTTGCCTGCTGAATGGGTGTTATCGGGTTTCGATGCACATAGCCGTTGACCATTTCACTGTGAATATGACGATATATTTCATAATCAAGTGGCGATGGAATATACGCTTTTTCTAGTCGCTTTATATCACGTTGCGCATGCTCAAATGGCAGGTTGAAAAAGTTATAGGGCAGTTCCGGTGTGTTGGTGATAAAACCCAGAAACTCCGCTTCACTGTATTGAGGATACAGTGTTTCGATGAGTGGATTTCCCTGACATTCAATATCAAAGTGCGTGCGATACTCAGCTGGATACCATTCTTGGGGTTCGGCAAATGACATTAGTAAAACTCCCTTGATGATTTTGGTTTAGTAGGTGCCGTAGAATCACATGCGGTAGGTTCTAAAGGGTTTGCACTCTGCTCAGGAAAATTAGGTGACATGTAGTCATTGATTCTGTGTGCATCCCTATAGGCTTGTTCGCCACGCATAATGCCATTGTGATTTTTGATTTCCTTTTGATAACTCCGCTGCGAATTAGTAGGCACGCCTGCCAATGCCGCTTGGTTAGCCTCTATACGCTCTTTTTGACGTCGCTTGTTGTACACCCGTCCTGCCTGCTGGCTGTTTTTTCTATCACGCTGAATTTGCTTACGTGCCTTCACGGACTGCTCAAATTCAAAAAAGCTCATATCCTCAAATTGCGAATTTTGCGTCTTTAGGTCGAGTGGATAGATAGTGTTGTTGTCTCGGTAATAGACACGCTTAATACTGCCACTGGCTATAGCTACTTTGATTTCGGTCGTGGCACCAGCAGCCTTGTGCTTTTTCTGTAAATACCAATTTTCCAGCTCCTTGAACTCGCCGTCATATTGCAGTTGAGGGTATTTTTTTAGTGTGATCCCATCAGCATCAATTCGTGCCATTTGTTTGGGCAATAACGTATATTGAAGCTCCGGAATTTGCGCTTTAGACACCGGATTTCCGCCGGACATTTGATGCTCTATACTGTAATTCCATTGCGCAAGTGGCGTTGGTTCAACACCCGCTGAAAGCATGTCTTGGTCCAGTGAACACTCGCGGTCTGCGGTTTTGTTCATCAACACAATTTCATCTATCAACTGTGCCGTGATGTCTTCAATCGTTAACAGCGCTTGTTGACTTGCGTCTTGCTCCATAGCATCTTTGCCTGTATCAATCCCTCCGGGATTATTGGAGACAATTCTGTTGAGTTTTCCGAGCGTACTTTCCGAATCAGCCTTTAGATCGCCACGCCCTTTCGCTACTTGCTGACTTCCCTGAAATTTAAAGGGTGATGCCATGATTTCACTTTCTTGCTCATGCGGATACTCAACGCCGTTATCAATTTTATAAAGCATGTGCAGATGACGCGACGGCCAGTCTCGCTCTGCTAACTCAACACCATAGCGAGCAGCAAACTCAACTTTGTTCTCTACGCAATTAATGATGCATTCCGCGATATTATCCCAGCAGGGTGGTCGGAAACTGATGTGGAAGCCAAGGATAAATTTAGTGTAAACGTCTTTGGCGATAACTAGCCAAGGGCGGCCAGCAGAGAAACGCTTGTCATGTACTCCGGGCATTCTTGCATGCAAATCTAATTGCGTATGATCGAATTCAACAACATGCCCAGCACCTACGACGCCATCTTTTGCGTCTCCGCGCTTTGGTCTGTGGTCTTTATCAAACTTATGCTGACCATCCCTGAATTTAATAAACTTTTCCAGAGGCAGAAGCTGTTTGAAATGATACCTGAACGTATCTTGCGATATGATTTCACTTTTTGAATACGGAAATTCATAGTTGCGCTGATTATTAATTGTTACGCGAGGTAAGTTGAATTTGTCTTCATAGCGAACCACATATTCATCGTAAAGCCGAGAAATATCTAATTTTCCACCTCGAAGCGATACCCTGTTATCGCGGACCAAGTCTTTAATGATCCTTTTGTCTGACTCGTTCACCCCTCGGTAATCAGAATAAATTCCGGGGCGCCCTCGTTTCCTGCGTTTGGTGTTTTTGTTGGCCTTGGTTTTACTATTACTACAAATATCCGCCTTTTCAGTACCACAAAATTCAAAACCAAATGGCAACAACGCATTCGCTGTGAAACCAAAAACGATATAAAGATTCAGTTTACGTGTAACGGTTGTGGTAGACCCATATCCCCCCTCTAGACAATATTGTTTTATTTCCTGATGTGCTTCACCTCTAAGATATCGCATCACAAAATGACTAAGCTCATAATGGTCTTGGGGTAGTAATGGCCTGATTATCTCAAACGCCTTATCGCGACGGCTTAACCATTCTTTCGTTCGGATGGCTAGTAATTCCTCATCAGAAAGCCCGATCAGTTGGGGCATTATGATGGTTTGCGCATCCCCCTCTTTTTTAATGATATCGAAGGTCTCGGCAAAAGAAGAGCGACTAAAAAGGCGAGGTTTAGATGGCTGTGCCTGACGATTTGCCAGTTTGAAGCTCTCAGTATCATTAGAGTACCCCAAATACTGAGTGTAGTTGGCAACCCCAACACTAAGTGTCAGGGAGTCGACATAACAAATGCCAAAAACGTCGTCCTTTTTTCCAAACCCATTTGGAATATCAAAAGTATCTTTAAATTTTACAAGTGTAAGTCTTACCGGCATGCTTCCTCCTTAAGCTAACAAAACGGGTTTGTGGTACACCAGTGGCACCGGTGCTTTGAGAGGAATAAGACCAGCCAATGCCGCGTTTTTAAAAACTTTCTCTGCCGTGAATTGATGGACACCTATCAATTGCGCTATTTGAGTAAGTATGGCCCGCAGTGGTAGTTTTGGTGCTTTAGCCCAACGCTTTGCAAACAACCCACTGAATTGCGTTAGCTCATTACTCGACAGAGATGGATCATAGTGCATCGATAGAAAATCAAGATGCTTTATCCAATTTTTATCGACCCTGACAGCGCTTATCGGCTCGCATGGAATATTCCGAGCCGTCCAGAATGCCGTTTCAACTTTAAGCTTGTTATTAGTCCGGGAATTGGCACCCGGCTCTATCTCGTATTTGACAGGGTGTGCCCTTTTAACCAACGCTCCGCTTCGGTTTAGTGTCACGATAAGATCAGTACTCATAATGTGATGAATATCGCGCTGGTACTCATATGGGTGATGAATCTTGAGTTCTTGACAAATCTTCCACGTCTCTTTGATGTCAAGGGCGTACTGCTCGTCGATAGACACCACGTCAGGGCGCCAAATCATGTCCTGATATACCTTATACTCACCATCTGACATCAAATGCACAATTCGTTGCTGCTTTGGACAGAAAAACTTGTGTTTACGCCCCGTCGAGTGGAGTTGATGGGTTTCAAAGAAAGGTCGGTACGGACCTACCTCTATGTCTTTTCGCCATTTTCGATAGCGTTTCCACTCTGCTTTTGGAAGCAGGATCCGTTTTCGTGCTTCTGAGCGCATTTTTCTTTGTTTCGGTTTGTCTTGCATGTTTACTACCTCTTCAAATTTCGTCGTAGGTAATAATTAGTAGACGTCAAATGAGGAGACAGCAAATTTTTTAAAGACTTTTAACTCATTGTTTTAAATATCTTTTTTTGCATTAAATAGGTAGAATAGCTCAGCACCTAGTTCACTACCGTTAATATTTCACGCTATACTTCGGAAAAACTCATAAATAACATAAAGTTATAAATTATCTTTTTTTGATGAATTAAATTATAAGAAACACTTCATTCCAGAATCTATTAAACCAGACGTTTTTAATTCGAACAAAATATAAGCAACCTGTAGTATGCCCTTACCAAAATCAAAAAATTTGTATCATGAATCACGAAACAAAATACTCGGTGACTTCCTTCGAAAACATCGTGAAAGATTAAAAGCGACAACATCTGGGCCAGCATCATCACCGAAAAATGGATCTCCTCTAAAAAAGTTTACCCAAACTGAAGTAGCTTGTTGTCTTGGTGTAAAGCGTAGCTTTATAAACAAAATTGAAAACGGCCGATATAGACCAGCGAGAGATTTTCTGGAGCAACTTTGTCAGCTGTATAATATTGACGTTGAACGGACGCTGTTTATTGCTGGGTATGCAGATATTGATATGCTGCAAAAGGTAGCTAAGTCCGATACGTTTTGGAAAGTCGTCTCTGGACTGAGCTTACGACGCCTCTCGAATAAAGAGCTTTTGCAAATTATTGAGCTGTTCGAACTAGATGACTAAGTACTGGGCGCATTTGGTTGAGCGCACTTTTTCGCTGCTTGAAGGTTTTTTATTGATCTATGAGCTGTAGCGATAGCGACGTGGTTCTGGTGATTTGTGGCTACCAAGACTTATCATTGCTGTAGTTTTCAACAATGTGAGTTCACTCATTCCAATGCTGCTGTCTTTCCTAACCTTGAGTCTATCTCGGTGCGAATTAGAACAATCTACCACGAAGACTTTAAGAAATTTTTGTAGGTGGTGAGCTACTTAGTTCAGAGTCTTTTTTCAAAACGACAAAACAAATAAACGGCTCATTATTAGTTATTGATGGCGGGTAATTGAGCTGATTTCTGGCTTAAGCAATTATAATCAAATCTGAGATTGGCAGTTCCATCTTTCTATGAAATTTTTCCGATATTGTTTGGCAGCTAACCGCCTATTACTAATTAGTCCATAGTAACACTCGTTTCCGCTGAAAAACTAAATTCTTGTTTTATACGAAATATCCGTTTCTCATAAAAACGAGCAACCCGAAGGCACAGGGCAAAAATTATGACTCACAATCACAACCTTCGAGACAATACATCTAGCTTGAGTGAATTATGGTACACATAAAGTGTTTACCCGCTGTAATCATTACATTAAAAACACACTGTGTTTACCTCCGGTCGTCATAAAGTGTTTACCTCGAAAACATAAAGTTAGTTGTTTTAGTTGAGGCACTTGCTTTTCTTATTTAAAGGGCAAATATTCACTTAGACCGCATATTTGCTCTGCGGTCTTCCAAGATAATACGTAAGAAACTATGTGGGTTCGCAATGCTCGCTAGACTTCGTCAGGGCGATAAGAGCCAAACAACGTCTGCTCAGATAAAATGAGCAATTTCCAGAGTCCCGTTGGGCTCTGGCAGTTTCTAGGCCGCAGGTAATTTTTTTGCGTCTTATATAAATAGCACTTTGCTATAATAAGCGAGTAGCACAATCTGAAGAGAAACCAAGATGAAACTAATTACCAAAGATTACTTGCTCTTACAGCTTGCCGAATTTTTCGAAGGTGACTCTAGTATGGCGGATGAGTGGCTCCACACTCCATTGCCGATACTTGGCGGCAAGCGACCAACTGACTTCACGGATACAGAAGAGAGACGTCAAAGACTACTGGATATTATTGGGGAGATGCGCTTCGGCGAGATGGCTTGAAACCGACTTTTAACCCCGCAGACATTATCCTATCCCGCAATACAGCTTTTGCCTTTACCTTCGGCTTTTGCTCGGTAAAGCGAGTCATCTGCTCGATTAACGGCTTCCTGTGCACCTCCAATGGTTGACGCTGAAGTAATACCCGCAGAGAAGTTAACTCTGAATTCTGTCCCCACAGTTTTCCAATCTTTCCGCTCTTTTAGTGACTTACGAATATCTTCCAATTTGTCCGAAACCATCTGGGGCGTCATATCGACAAAAACAAACAAAAACTCCTCACCACCATAACGCATCAGAATATCCGAACTGCGTATTGAGTCCTGTGCGATTTTCGCAAATACTTTGAGCACTTCATCGCCAGCACTGTGCCCAAAGTTATCGTTTATTAATTTGAAGTCATCGAGGTCCACCAGTGCCAAAACGAGGCTGTCAGTTCCTCGTCGAGCGTTGGTGTAGACCGAGTTAAGTCGTTCTATACCTGTTGAGCGGTTATAAATGCCAGTCAGACCGTCGTACTGGGCTCGGCGTTTGAAGCTTCGGTAACCTTGGTAAGTGAGAAGCAATACCGCAAGCGAGAGAAATAATGAAATTACGAGAAGTGTTCTGGTCAGGTTCTGGTTTTCAATAAGGAGTGATTGCTCGCGATTCTTTCTCTGCATGCTTTCGTAATCTGAAAAATTCAGAACCTTATCCAACGTCGCACTCAAGACGGTTCTCTCGCCAGCACTCATTACTGGCTCAGCATAGAAAAAATCAAATAGTGTTTCTCGGGACAATGCTAATGCATCATCTAATTTTCCTTCAGCTTTAAGGAGTGCGATCTCAGCCATGTTTATCAAGCGCTCGTAACCTATAGTCGGAGTGTTGTAACCATGGGCTTTTTCAATGGCTTCATGTGCGCCGGAAAATTCGTTAAGCATTGCTAAAACATAGGTTTTCTTAATGTAAGAACCTACAAGTTGCTCGCGGTTTTTTATCGTTTGGCTTTCCCAAGTAGCGATGACGAGATCTATATTTTTCAGTGTCTCACTATCAACATTATTGCGGTGTATATCCCGCCAGACTTTCGAACCCAAAATTTTCGCTTTCTCGAGTGGTGAAGTTGTACTGGCAAAAGCCTTTTCGAGATAATCTTCACTGCTTTCATGGTTAGAAAGCATAGCATTACAGTGAGTATACTGTGACTGTGTGAGAAAAGAGGTGTTTTCTACATAGCGGTTACAATATTTGCGAGCAGCTTTGAAATCACTGAGTTCAAAATAAATATCAAATGCAGTGTTAAAGGAATCCGCTTTAGAGTATTGGAAGATTTTGTTTGGATCTTCATCTGATAGACTGTCCATCACCAACATTAATTCAATAAGAGCTGGCGAGATCTCGTTTAGATAGAAGAGTGAACTGATGATTTTTGCTGTTAACGCGTAAACAATATCTGACTGGATGTGTCGTGGAATGCCCTCTCTGAATACGATGAGCTTTTCCAGTCTGTCTTTAAGAGGCGCTTCGCTGTAAATGATACTAAGCCCTTGAAGACCATAATATAGATTCTCATCCTCACTCTTTAAGCTCGTCCATGTATCATCGTCAATTACCGGAAAGGTGAGTGAGGATGTGATGCCATTGACCTCACTGTTTGCAATAAATGTGAACACACGACCTAAGCCAGACTTATCGAATGCTTTTTCTTTCACCGCTGCCTCGACCCGGAGTTGTGGGTCAGGGTAGCGTTTTTTTAGATCTATGTAGGTGCGCTTATACTCACTTACAGTTTGACTAGCCGATGTCGAGGTTAGCAAACAATACGGTATCAAAATCAGAAAAAAGAAAGAAATCCGTTTCATTGGTACTACTTATATTCGTTTTGTTGTTCATACTCTCGCAAACAGCGTCATTTAAGCGTCGTGCGAGGGATGAATAAACCATATCGTATTTGGATTACTCGAGCCAGTAAAATCCTGTGGTAGTCTGGCAACTCGTTGAGTCTGATTTTCTCTGGCGACGCTTTCACCAGCGCCATTTATTTCTGGTAACCTCTCAGTCTCCTGTTTGCTGACTAGGCGAAAAAATATGCATCGCCATCTCAATACCTTGACCATCATGTATCACTGGGGCGGGGACTGTTTCTTTCTCACGCTCAGGCGCTTGAGCGATGCACAGACACATCATAGCATCTACGATGTCATCCTTTGCCAGCACTTGTCGAGCATACTGACTAGTCGCTTCCCCATACAACTGGGGGGCCCACTCCAAATACCTCTTAAGCAATGCCAATCGCTCTGCGATCCCATCCGAATTTTTCTTTTTGGTCAGCAAGGGGTTACCACCGTTTAACATACAAAACCCGAGCTCTGGATGGGCCTCGCTGATCACCGAACGCAAAGACGCATCACGCTGCAACAACTCGTCAACCTCACGAATTTTGGCAAAAATGTTATAGGCTTGCTGCGAGAGCTTTTTACCTGTTAATCGCTCACTGATCCGACACGCCTCCTCATACGAGTCTGCATAAAGACAAGGCCTTACTGGCGCAGGAAAGACTGTAGAGCCTCTCGGCTTGAGTGCTTTGCGGGCTAGCGAATCACAACTACGCGCTTGTGCACCTTCGTCATACAGGCCGATTGGAATATCGATGACGACTTCAGCAATATTTTTAAACCTGTCAAATAGCTCAGCAATCGTCTCTACAATACCGTATTTGATGTCAGAGCCTTGCGATCCGATATAAAACCAACCTGCTCGACACCCATCCACACCAAACTTCCACCCATCAGCCTTACAAACGGCTTTCAACTTATCGGAGGGCATGTTGTAACCTACCTCCGGGTCGGAGGCGTTGTAGTCACTGACAATGTCCTGCCAGCGTTGGAAAAGCTCATCTGAGGAAACCTCATGGTCTTCCCAGAGTACTTGTCGCCGTATCGTGTAATCGACTCGCTCGTGTACTGGAAGCGTGGCAATTTCAGCTCGATATTTTGGCCAATCAAATGCACTAAAATCGTCCCCACCTTCATCAGAGCAAATGCCGATGAATATTTTACCTGTGGGATATGTGAACTTAAGTATCTGTGCCATATCGATTTAAAACACCATTGATATATCGGGGGCATGAGTTAACTGACCATTTAGTTGAGAAGGTAGTTTAAGTCGGTCTCCATCGTAAGTTTGATGATGGATATCAAAAGGGACAACCCATAACCTGAGTGAAGACGAGAACTCAAACGCACTAGTCAGTGGCGCAGTAAACTTATCATTCGAGGGGTAAATCAGTACTAAATCACCTTCACCTTGAAGATATTTATGCCCATAGGCATGCATTTGATAGAAGTCCTGCTGAGAGAGTAAAAATTTATCGGTTCCATTCGCTTTACTGGCATCAATCAATTTCCACTTAGTATCCAGCACAAGCTTAAGCTCGCCGCCGTTGTAGACTGCAATATCGGGCTTAAGCCTGAACATGCGTTTCGCATCATACGTCACAAGATGTGATGTTTGCAGTTGTCCTTTTACGGTGAATGGTGGATGTAGTGTTTGTCGAAGGACCGACTCCACGTAGCTTTCAAAGACCGACTCTAATGGGAACAGCAGCGAAAAGGCATGAGCATCGCCGCGCATAGAAAGCGGAGAGATTCCTTCTAAAATGAGCTGTGACCATGCAACGGGCACTTGGTAATGTTCCATGCCCCGAGATAAGTTTAGCGTTTCCTTTGATATGGCCTGCACCGTTATGGGACTAACATCAGCGAAAACAAACTCAAGTTCACGCGCCAACCGCTGATTTTGAGCAGAGCGCGTCATCAACAAGACTTTTTGCAGCGCAGCTTTGATTAGCCTGTTGACAATGATATCAGGCACGTATTCATCATAATCAACGCAAAAACGATGCTGTTGGACGAGATTGTGTTTAAGCTGCGCATTGATATTCAATTTGCCTTTCAAATAGAAGAGATTATCCGATTGAGGCTGATAGTCCCGTTTTATGCCACGTTTAACCAACTGATTTACACTCGACAGAAACTGCCCGATGAAGATCTCAAACAGCGGCATCTTGTACTTCTCAAGGTGTGCAGCGGCTGTTTGAATATGACGATACATGCCGAGCGTTCTAAGCATATTCAGTAGCGTTCGTCTTGAATCTGAAACCGCATCGTTATGCTCTGCATGTTTGACTATTTTAGGCAAGATCTCTATCTGAAAACCATCTGGCGTTACTATAACGCCGACATAGTTGAGAAACTGTATAGTTTCTACACCACCGACACTTTTCAGACGCAATAGCTTAGATTCGTCATCATCACATAGGCTCAAATGGCGCAGGTATTGATACGCTTTTTCTGGAATGACACTGACATTGGGTATGGCTCTGTCATTGCAAACCGAGCAAACGTAGCCAAACTCAAAAACCTGTTCATATCCTACCTGCATTCAATGTCACTCAGCTTTTGGGTTATAGATATTTTGATATGCGAGCGGATTATCCCAAACATCAGCTGACGGGAGGGCGAGATCAAACGTCTCATTTTGATTCACAAAGCTATCCAACTCATGATTCGAACCAAACAATTCATCAAAACTCGTTGATAATATTTTCACAAACTGTAGTTCGTCAGGCTTCTGGTTATCGCCCAATACAAGACGGATTTTGTTCCAATCATCGAAGAAATATTCTTCGAGAAGCGGAATGATTTTATTGAGGAACACCAGCTTCAGTGAGTTAAAAGCGTTCGCTTCATCACCCTTTTGAATAGCCTTTACGACAGGAACAAAAAAGGCATGTCCCAAGGTGTGCTCACGATCATACAATGCCTCAATTCTTGTGTTCATCTTACGCAGTAATGCATCTAATTTAATGCCATTTACCACTTGCCCCGACAATAGTGAGTAATTAGGCATCATTTCAACGAAATCAAAACGACGCCTGAGTGCAGTATCCATCATCGCGAGGGATCTGTCTGCTGTGTTCATCGTTCCGATTAGATACAAGTTTGCAGGCACTGATAAAGAAGCCTCGGAATAGGGTAATATGACCTCAATAGATTCTGTCCCCCCATTAAATGAGCGCTTCGAATCTTCAATCAACGTAATTAGCTCACCAAATATCTTTGATATGTTCCCTCGGTTAATTTCGTCGATAATGAGCACGAAGTTTTTCGGAGGCTCTATTGGACCACTATTTCTATTAGCATAACTTTTTAAATGTTCAACAAGTGGTTGGTAGTAAACGTTAAGACCACCCTTGACCACCTTGCTGCCGTTAAAGATGGCCTTTAGAGTCTTAATGGCGAGCGAGTGTTTACTGGTGCCATTCGCCTTCTCAAAGTGAATAGTGTTTTCAGTGACTTCTGTCACGCGAAACCATGCCTTTTTGGTTGAGACTTTGATACCGTGTTCATCATCAAACTCTTCTAAAAATGCATCCCAGCAGGTTTCAAAGCCTTCGTATGCAGAGCGTTGAGATTTCACAATATTTTTTGAGGCAGATGTACATATGCGCTTAAAGATCCCAGCTTGGACTTCGTAACACACTTGTCCGTCCTCTGTAACCGCACGCAGCCCTTCTACAAATTCTTCATACCCGTAGCTTTGATGGAAAGTGACAAATTGAATACGTTTTAGGGTAACAAGCTCATCATACTTTGCTTTGAGATCTTCTCGCGAGGTATAAGTAAATGAAGGCTCAGCGGCTAAAACAGCGGCCTCGATAGTACGGTACGTTTTACCTGTGCCCGGCGGGCCATAGAATATTTGGTTTAGGGCAGTTTGGGCTGAATAATCCTGACTTTTTTCTTTTATACCCTGAATATTTATATCATCAATTATTCCTAGCTCTGCCAATGCTGTTTTCAAGTTGTCTTTTAGTCGCCATATAAATCCCTCTGGCAAATGCTCGCCATCAGCTATCAATTGCCACCAACCCGTAAAGCGGTTTTTAATATCCTGCTTATCGATACCAAAGTAATTAGCGATGCGTTTACTCAGTTGGCCAATTCTTGCATTCACTGGCCCCACGTGCGCTAGACCTAAATCTTTTGCCAACTGAGACGCCGTTATTTTTGATACAGAAGAGTTACCCATCGCAGACAATAATTTACGGCTATTTTTGTTAACCACTCCATCAGCTTTTAGCACTTCTTTGTACTGCTCCACTGTGAGGCTTAAGGGTTTAACTCTTTGCTGGTTTATTTCAGACTCAATAAGACTGTCATCAATCTTATTTTCTTCTTCCAATAATTCAAAAACATTCCACACGGCAATATTGATTTTGAAGTCATCAAATTCGTCAGAAACCTTTTCTCTCAGTGCGTTTTTCAGTGCAAAATTATTCTCATACCAATTGCCATTAAGATTAAGCCCTAAATTGAAATGGCCATTGATAAAGTTCGCAGCCATATTGAATGCAGGTTCTTTTACTGAGGAAGTGACTTTATCGGGAACTATAGCCGCAAATGCTCTATTAAGAAGTGCACCGTAGAACTGTCTAAGCGTGCCCTCACTTTTTAAGTCTCTCATCTCTTGAATACCAGCTTCGTACGTTTCTGACGAAGGTGACTCAATGAGCTTTTTTGTTAATAAACGTAACCTAGGTTTAGCCCGTTCAAATTCCTCTTTTGATGTATTACCTTGCATAAGACTCGATACCGCATTATCTCTGACATACCACAGTAGCTCTAAAGCGTCGTCAGATATGGGATCTGCTATGATTTTTTCGTGAGTTTGTTTGTATCGTTGATACCAATGTCTCTCTCGACTGATGTCTCTATCAAAGCATTCAGAGATCATTGCGGGTATCGAATCAAAGTGTGGCATATCTATTCCTTGAATTTAAATGCAAGCCCATTTTAGCCATCAGAAGCTTTTACCTTTACAAAAATACCTGTCACTAAAGGCATCTGTCACCATCAATGGGGCAAATCTGATATTAACAGAACATGATTAAAGATTACTCTTTAATGCTTGTCTGGTTTTCTGCAACTAATAAGCAAGAGTTAACCCTAAGTATTGTTGTGCATCTTCAGAAGTGTAGGGTCCATGTAAATTACTTGATTGTATTACTTCACAGGCTACGCTTGGAACGTCAAACTCTGATGTTAGAACCGAATACCTGTTATAACTATCCGCCCAGACCTCATAGAACCATTCATCTAAATTATCAGCTCCACCAAAACCTTTTAGGTCGGTGTAAAAGCTCTCTCAACTAAGGTGACCGTCATTAAAGGAGTTCACAAACGTCCGTGTGTATTCTTCATTTTCGAAAAGTAAGTCTCCAGCAAATAAATGATCAAAAAGCTCTGAAATATCATTAAATTTTGTTTTCAAAAAACGTTTTCCTTAACATGCTAGTTATCAAGTGACCTCCTATTTAAGCATATTTTTTTCGCGCGTCAGTTTTGCATTCAATTTTTCATAATTTTAAACAGCGAAAAATTCTAATAAATACAGTATGCTTGATGTGTTCGTTGTAATGTTCGAGTGAATAAGGATATTGTGGAATATGAAGTTCAATGAAGATTCTCGCGTCAAGATCCCCACTATCTTGCATCTCATGCAGCTTGGCTATAAGTACATCTCGCTGAAAGACCCAACTGTTACATGGGACGACGCTACAAACATCTTTACCACGATATTCGACGAGAGTATCAAGCGCATAAACCCAGCTCTTACGGATGCTGAGGCAAAATTGTGCCTCGATGAGGTTACGCTGAGCTTAGAAAATGCGGACTTAGGTAAAGCCTTCTACGAAAAGCTAACCGCCACTTCTGGTGTTCGCCTCATTGACTTTGAGGATTTCAATAACAACAGTTTCCACGTTGTAACCGAACTCACTTACAAAAAAGACGATGAAGAATTTCGCCCTGACATCACCCTACTTATCAACGGCATGCCACTGGTATTTGTCGAAGTAAAACGCCCTAATAATAAAGATGGCGTGCTTGCCGAGCACAAACGTATTCAAACACGCTTTGAAAACGCAAAGTTCAGAAACTTCGTTAACATCACCCAGTTGATGATTTTCTCGAATAATATGGAATACGACGATAGTTCTCCACGTCCTATTGAGGGCGCTTTTTATGCCACGGCATCTTATCAAAAGCCCGGTTTCAACTACTTCCGAGAAGAAGAAGAGTTTGACCTAGGCAAGCTGTTATCGGGTGTAAGTGAAGCTGACGAACTGACTGTGTTAAAAGACAACAATTTACTCAGCATTAAACAGTCCCCCGAGTTTGCAAAGAATAAGTCACCGCTGACTCCGACCAATCGTATTTGTACGTCCCTCTTGCAGCGCTCAAGACTGTCTTTTGTTCTGCAATATGCACTTGCCTATGTAAAAGAACGAAAAGGCTTACAGAAGCATGTCATGCGTTATCCGCAGATATTTGCAACAAAAGCAATAGAAAATAAGTTAAATGAAGGCGTTAAAAAAGGGATCATCTGGCATACACAAGGCAGTGGTAAGACAGCCCTCACCTATTACAACGTGAAATACCTTGCTGGCTATTTTCAAAATAAAGGCGTCATCGCTAAATTTTATTTCGTCGTCGATAGAATAGATCTATTGATTCAAGCTGGCAGAGAGTTCAAAGCCAGAGGCCTTAAAGTTCATAACATCAATTCGCGTGAAGCCTTTGCCAACGATATTAAGCAAACCGCCGCAGTGCATAACGCCTCAGGCCAGCGAGAGATCACCGTCGTCAATATACAAAAGTTTCAAGACGACCCTGCGGTCATTCAGAACGTGGACTACAACGTCAACGTACAGCGGGTTTTCTTCTTAGACGAAGTGCATCGCAGTTATAATCCGCGAGGCAGTTTCCTAGCGAATCTGGAACAAGCAGATACTAATGCAATCAAGATTGGTCTTACCGGAACACCACTGTTAGGTGATGAGTATGACTCCAAGTCCCTGTTTGGTGGCTACATCCATAAATACTACTACAACGCGTCAATTAAAGACGGCTATACCCTGCGTCTTATTCGAGAGGACATTGAAACTAGCTATAAACTGAATTTGCAGAAAACGTTAGAAGAAATCGAGATCCTCAAAGGCAACGCTGATAAAAAAGTGGTGTATGCCCATGAGAAGTTTGTTGAGCCGATGCTCGATTACATCGTCAAGGACTTCGAGCAAGCGCGTATTTCAATGAACGACAACTCAATCGGTGGCATGGTGGTGTGCGACTCATCTGAGCAAGCTAAGATGATGTATGAGATTTTTCAGCACAAGTATGCCAAAGCCCTGCCTTTAGCAGATCAAACAGGCGGAATTGGCGAGCAACCGAAAAGCTATCACGCCTTTAAGAAACTCAGCAGTGGTGTCACCAATGCTGCGCTCATACTGCACGATGTTGGCACGAAACAAGAACGAAAAGATCTCGTTGAAGAGTTTAAAGAAGGTAAAATCGACTTCCTTTTCGTTTATAACATGCTGCTGACTGGGTTCGACTCACCACGCCTTAAAAAACTGTATTTGGGTCGAGTCATTCGCTCGCATAACCTGCTACAAACCCTCACCCGTGTAAACCGAACGTATAAGAATTTTAGCTATGGCTATGTGGTCGATTTTGCTGATATCGAGAGTGAATTTGAGAAAACCAACAAAGATTACTTCAAAGAGCTGCAATCTGAACTTGGTGATGAGATTGAACATTACAGCAATCTGTTTAAAACCAAGGAAGAAATTGAACAAGAAATCGCCAACATCAAGGATGTACTGTTTCATTTCGACACGCAAAATGCAGAAAACTTTTCAGAGCAAATCAGTCAGATAGACTCTCGCGGCGAAATACTCAAAGTCACACAGGCGTTAAACAATGCCAAAAGCCTGTATAATCTTATCCGCTTATCTGGCGACTATGAAATGCTCAAAAAACTGGATTTTCAGAAGCTGACGGTGCTCTCAAGAGAAGCCAATAATCGGCTGGCGTTAATCAATACAAAAGAAGCATTAGAGCACAGCGTAGATACAACCAACTTGCTGAATGTCGCACTTGAGGATGTTGTGTTCGCGTTCACCAAGGTGAAAGAAGAAGAGCTTGTCCTTGCTGATGCGTTAAAAAATACGCTTCAAAAAACACGAGAGCAACTCGGTGGAAACTTCGATCCGAGTGATCCTGAGTTTGTCTCACTTAAAAAAGAGCTTGAACGCTTGTTTAAGAAGAAGAACCTCAATGAAGTGTCCAAAGAGCAAATGGAAAGCAACATCGCAGCGCTTAATGCCATTTACAATAGAGCCAAAGAGCTGGAACGCAGAAATCAGTTGTTAAAAGCCAAATATGATAACGATGAAAAGTATGCACGCTTGCATAAACGACTGATGGAGAAAGATTCTCTTACCGACAGTGAAAGCAAGTTATTCGAGGCGCTAAAAGGCCTCAAAACAGCGGTGGACATGCAAATACAGCAAAACGCAAGAATGTTAGATAATGAAAATTTCATCAAACAGATGATCCCACCCATTATCTTTGACGAGTTTGAAGACAAGCAAGGCATTGACCTTGAAATTGATTCAGTGGATATGATTAACCAGCTCGTCGTCAGAGAATATATGAACGAATATCACGGTTTATCGGGATATCAATAAGCGCTAAACCAATAAAATATTAAGAAGTACTATGACAAAGACACAGCAGTTTGAGCAGCAAACTAAAGCGCTCATAGATAACATCAAAAAAGTATGTGCTAATTTTGGTCTGGGTAATGACGGAAACGAGTTTAAGGTCATCACGCAGGTTTTCCTATACAAGTTCCTGAACGACAAATACGTTTTTGAGCTTAAGAAGATGGATAAGCGCCTTACTGAGGCTGACAACTGGGAAGAAGTTTTTGCGACTTTCTCAGAGAAAGAAGTCGCAAAGCTCAATATGCGATTAAAGCCAAGCGTCGCAAAGATACGGCCAGATCACTTTATATCATCCCTCTTCAATAAGCAGGATAAGCCTAACTTTGCTGAGATTTTCGATACCACGCTGACATATATTGCAAAAGACAACAGCGATATATTCTCGGTATTAACTGAAGGCGGCGAGAAGATTGTTCTTTTCGAAAACTTAAGCAAATACGTTACCGACAACCGCGACCAGTTCTGCAAAGCTATAGTGAACAAGCTTGTTGATTTTAGCTTTGAGAATATCTTTGACGAGAAATTCGATTTCTACGCCACTATCTTTGAGTACTTGATTAAAGACTACAACACCAACAGTGGTGGTAAATACGCGGAATACTTTACCCCGCATGCCGTGTCGAAAATCATGGCGCGTTGCTTGGTTAACGGTGAAGTGAATAACGTCACCTGCTACGACCCGTCGGCAGGTTCAGGGACTCTGTTAATGAACCTAGCTCACCAAATTGGTGAAGATAAATGCACTATTTACTCTCAGGACATTTCTCAAAAATCATCAAGCTTATTGCGCCTGAATCTTGTGTTGAATGACCTTGTTCACTCGATCCATAACATCATCAAAGGCAACACAATACTTGACCCGTATCACAAGCAAGCCAATGGCGAGCTAGAGAAGTTCGATTACATCGTCTCCAATCCACCTTTCAAGTTAGATTTCTCTGACTTCAGCGCAGATCTTGATACCAAAGAGAACCAAGAGCGCTTCTTTGCAGGCATTCCGAAAGTCCCAGCCAAAAAGAAAGAGTCGATGGCAATCTATTTGATGTTCATTCAGCACATCATGCATTCACTCAAAGATAACGGTAAGGCCGCCATCGTCGTGCCTACAGGCTTCATCACAGCGCAGAGCGGCATTGATAAGAAGATACGACAGAGGCTTATAGATGAAAAAATGCTGGCTGGCGTCGTGAGCATGCCGTCCAATATTTTTGCTAACACAGGCACTAACGTCTCTATTCTGTTTATCGACAAGGCAAACCAAGGTGACGTTGTACTAATAGACGCATCCAACCTTGGCGAGACTATTAAAGACGGCAAAAATCAAAAGACTGTGTTGACGCATGCCGAAGAAGACCAAATCATCAATACTTTTAACAATAAAGAAGTGGTGGATAATTTCAGCGTAGTCGTTAGCTATGACAACATTGCTGCCAAAAATTACTCGCTCAGCGCGGGCCAGTATTTTGAAGTGAAGATTGAGTATGTAGATATAACAGAAGAAGAATTCAATTCGAGACTTGGAAACATCGAATCGAACTTAACTGAGCTTTTTGGGAAATCCCGTGCATTAGAAATAAGTATTGAAAAGCAGTTGGCAGGACTCAAATATGAGCGACGTTAACCCCAAGCGCCTTGGCGATCTAATCACATTAAAAAGAGGATACGACCTGCCTGAAAAGGATCGTATTGATGGAGAATTTCCTGTAATTAGCTCTTCTGGTATTTCTGGATATCATAACGATTTCAAAGTTGAAGGCGAAGGCGTGATCACTGGCCGATATGGCACTTTGGGGAAAATGTACTTCGTTGACGGTAAATACTGGCCTCATAACACCGCTTTGTATGTCAAGGACTTCAAAGGTAACGACCCCAAGTACATTTACTACCTTCTAAGCTGCATTGGCCGAATTCGAACTTCTGACAAGAGCGCTGTTCCCGGAGTCAATCGTAATGAATTGCACGAGATGGCTGTTCCTGCTATTGAAGATAAGCAGTCGCAGATTGCCGTCAGAAACCTATTATGGGCAATAGAAGAAAAAATAGACCTCAACAACAAAATCAATGCCGAGCTAGAAGCCATGGCAAAGCTGATTTACGACTACTGGTTCGTTCAGTTCGACTTCCCCGACGCCAACGGCAAGCCCTACAAATCCTCCGGCGGCAAGATGGTTTTCAACGAAGAGCTTAAGCGTGAAATACCGGAAGGCTGGACTAATAAAAAACTATCTCAAATAGCGAACATTACGATGGGGCAGTCTCCAAGCGGGAGTTCCTTGAATGAGGAAGGATTAGGGACTGTTTTTTACCAAGGCTCAACAGATTTTGGCTGGTTATTTCCTACCACACGAAAATACACTACTGAGCCTAACCGCATGGCCAAAAAAAGAGACATACTATTGAGTGTGCGGGCACCAGTAGGTGATATGAATATTGCTAATTCAGATTGCTGTATTGGTCGGGGGCTAGCCGCACTAAATAGCAAATCTGGATCTGACGGTTTCTTGTTTTACGTAATGAAGTATTTTAAACAGATATTTGACCGTCGAAACTCTGAAGGTACAACCTTCGGCTCGATCACCAAAAACGATTTGCATTCACTCACTCTTGCCTATCCGTCATCGGCTTTATTAAGAAAGTATGATGATATTGTTACTAATTACAACAACATGATATTTGAGCGAAGCCTTGAGAATAGAGAGCTGATAAAGCTTCGAGACTGGCTACTACCAATGTTAATGAATGGTCAAATTACAATACAAGAAAGTTAACCAAAAAATCAAAAATAGCAAAAGGAATGACTATGGCACGAAAAACGACGGTCAACTATACGGCTTTTAATATTAGAACTCACCCTCATAGTCCTGACACTTACGTTAAGCTTATGAATGCAGCCTTCAAACTTAAGAGGCAGATTAAACTACGTGGAGACACGTTTGCTATTTTAAAGAAAATTAGCCCTTTGAAAGATGAGGCTATAGACGGCATCACGGGAGAAATCGCTAAATTTACCCGAATTGAGTCTGGCAAATGGTTTAACTTGAATGAGTTACGAGCAGCTGAAGAAGATGAGACTAAACAAATTGTAATACCAGAGGCTTTAAGACCAAACTTCACAGATTTTTACTTTGTTTTTTATCCGAAAAACCATTTATTAGTCATTGAATGTAAAGATAAATTCGGCCAAATCAGCCCCAGATATTTAGAAATTTTTTTCACTAAGCTTTTTGGAAGTGAAGAAATTATAGAAGAGTTCAACACTGTAGAAGTTACATTAGTACCAAGTACTGATCAATTAGAGTCAGTGCTGTCTTTATCTCAAGTTAATACTTTGGAGATTGTTATTAGACGGCCCAATACTGATGGTTTAGAAGACCTTGAAGATGAGGTGTTAGAGAGATTAAACAACCAAAATGCTGAAGAAGAAGTCATCACGCTTAAAGCTCAGAAAGGATTATCACTTGAGGCTGACGATGAAACTAGAGGACTTAGCCACGTTGCTCAACTCAATGGCGTTGTAACCTCCACCGGATATGACGACAATGGTAAAAGAGCAGTAAGATCTACAAAACAACACCCATTCGTAGAAAGTGGTCAATATGTATCAGGTGAAATATCTGCTAGAGACTTTTTAATAACAATGGCAGACGGCATCATAGGTAAAATTCGTCGTATGGCGCGGAGTCAAAGATAATAATGATTAAAAAAGAATATGTAGGTATTAAGAAGTTATTTCTAAGATATTGGAAAAGCTATGGTGGTGTTAAATCAATCTTAGCATCACCGTACATGCATATTTCTTTGCTTCTAACACTACTTTCATACGGTGTATGGTTGGACAACTCTTGGGTGGAAATACCAATCTCAGTTTTACCTAACGTAATTGGTTTTTCTCTTGGGGGGTATGCTATATGGTTGGCATTGGGGGATGATAAATTTCGTAGCAGTATATCTGGTAAAACAAAAACAGGAGATGACTCACCTTTTATGAAGGTTAACGCTGCTTTTATTCACTTCATTGTATTGCAGATATTTTCCCTTCTTTTTGCTCTCATATCGAAATCAAAACCTCTTAGTAGCAGCCCTATTGAGTTACAAAAGTGGTTTTTAGAGCTTACACCTTGGATGTTAGATTTTTATTTAGGGTTAAACTATACGACGAATTTTCTTGGCTATTTTTTATTTACCTACGCAATATTATCAGCACTAGCTGCAACTATGGCCATATACAGAGTGGCTGGCTGGTTAGAAATTTATCATGCAAACAAAAAAAGTGAGAAAAAAGAATCGTAGATTATTTTTAGACACGCCTGCCAAGATGTTTTTTAGATATGAGTTCTAACAGATAAAAAACCCGCTAAAATAGCGGGTTTTTATCTGGCTAATTTGACCTTCCAGTCGCAGACTTAATTGTTGTCGCAGACTTAATTATTTTCAGTCGCGGACTTAATTACGCTGCACATTTGTACACAAACTTATTTTATTCACAAACTAATTAATGTCGTTCACTAACTAATTCCATTCACAAACTAATTAACTGTTCACAAACTTAATTTC
>CETM01086819.1_pt1 | contig 24423 bp, 21 predicted proteins | sample 361451 | NCBI WGS metagenome assembly CETM01 (sample SAMEA2622690, study PRJEB7988) | marine metagenome | isolation source: saline water (ENVO:00002010), including
TGAAGATCCGTGCCGCGTTTCCCGGCAAAGTGCGATGAACCAAAAAAGAACCCGCCAGCGTGCGGGTTCCTACGGTGTTCATATCAAGGTGGAGCTAGCGCAATGGTCACCGTCAGCGCTGTTTCTTGGCCTGCTCGAGGACACTCTTCTGGCGAGCGATGGCATTGTTGATGACCTTAGCGTGGACCGCCTTCTTCTGCTCAGTGCTCGCTTGGCGCTGAAAATGCGTCAAAGGCGTTGATTTTACGGTCTTCTCATTCATGCTCAGCCCTCGCCTGCAAATAGCCGTTCCAACTGCTCACGAGTGTAGCGCTCGGGCAAGCAGTCCTCAATGGACTGAACGTCCGATAGCCACTCCTCACTGGAGCCATCGTTGTTCTTGATAATAACATCCACCGTAAGCTGGTCGCCGAACTCCTCTTTGAGCTGGGTGACTACATCGCGCACATCTAGGAACTGGCTGATGAAGCTCTGCAAAGGAATGTTGCGTCCCTCGACCTCCTCGCGACTCTTCACGAACTCCCAAGCCAAGGCGGGGTCTTGATAGACATAAAAAATCTGTACGGCTCGCCCTCGTCTCAAGGACCGTTGCACATTCTTCCTGGCGCCCTCCAACCTCGACAGCGTGCCATCCAGAATGAAGGATTGCCGCTGCTTCAGCATCAGGTCATGGATCTTGTCGACGACGATGGATACGGCGCGCTGAAACAGCCAAGAGTTGTTGCCCGTATATCCCGGGAAGTGATCTCGCAAATCATCAGGATCGATTCGCAGAATACTGCCGAAGCCTTCGAACTCTTCCGACTTGAGATCATCAAGCGCGGCGACATACTCCTTGGATATCTCGGTCTTGCCTGCCCCCGGCGAGCCCGCCATAAAGACCGATAAGGGTTCAACTTCAGGAGGGAAGTCTTCTTTACTGGTCAGTGACTTAGCAATTCGCGTCTTGTGCTTTCTGGCAAAGGCCAAGGCGTCATCAGCGATTCCCTCGTCATCGCGCATACACCTACTCCTCATACAAACAATCGGGCCACCCATCTAGGGTGGCCCGATCAAGGTTAGCGCCATTGGCCTACCTCAGCCATCACTCCCACTCAATCGTCGCGGGCGGCTTGCTGCTCACGTCGTAGGTCACGCGGGAGACGCCTTCCAGCTCGTTGATGATGCGGTTGGAGACCTTCTCCAAGAGCTCATACGGCAGGTGCGCCCAGCGGGCGGTCATGAAGTCGATGGTCTCGACGGCACGCAGGGCAATCACCCACTCGTAGCGGCGGCCATCGCCGACCACGCCCACAGACTTCACCGGCAGGAAGACGGCGAAGGCCTGGCTGGTCTTGTGGTACCAGCCGGCGTTGTGCAGCTCTTCGATGAAGATGGCATCCGCCTCACGCAGAATGTCGGCGTATTCCTTCTTCACTTCGCCGAGGATGCGCACACCCAGGCCCGGCCCCGGGAAGGGGTGACGGTAGACCATGTCGTAGGGCAGGCCGAGCTCGACGCCAAGCTTGCGCACTTCGTCCTTGAACAGCTCGCGCAGCGGCTCGACGAGCTTGAGCTTCATGGTCTCGGGCAGGCCACCCACGTTGTGGTGCGACTTGATCACGTGCGCCTTGCCGGTCTTGCTGGCGGCGGATTCGATCACGTCCGGGTAGATGGTGCCCTGGGCCAGGAAGTCGACGCCTTCGATCTTGGCGGCCTCGGTATCGAACACGTCGATGAAGGTGTTGCCGATGATCTTGCGCTTGGCTTCCGGGTCGTTGACGCCTTCGAGCTTGCCGAGGAAGAGGTCTTCGGCATCGACGCGGATCACCTTGACGCCCATGTGCTGGCCGAAGGTTTCCATCACCTGGTCGCCTTCGGCCTTGCGCAGCAGGCCGTTGTCGACGAACACGCAGGTCAGTTGATCGCCGATGGCCTTGTGCAGCAGCGCGGCGACCACGGAGGAGTCGACGCCACCGGACAGGCCGAGCAACACGTGGCGGTCGCCGACCTGCTCGCGCACGCGCTCGACCTGGTCTTCGATGATCTGGGCCGGAGTCCACAGGCGCTCGGACTGGCAGATATCCAGCACGAAGTGCTCGAGGATGCGCTGGCCCTGCAGGGTGTGGGTCACCTCGGGGTGGAACTGCACGCCGAAGAAGCGCTTCTCTTCCCAGCTCATGGCGGCGATCGGGCAGCTCGGGGTCGAGGCGGTCACGGTGAAGGTGTCCGGCACTTCGGCGACCTTGTCACCGTGGCTCATCCACACGTCGAGCAGGCTCTTGCCGCTGTCGTGGTCGATGTGATCCGAGATGTTCTTGAACAGCGCGGTTTCGGCGTCCAGGCGAATCTGGGCGTAGCCGAACTCACGCTTGTTGGAGCCGGCCACCTTGCCGCCGAGCTGCTCGGCCATGGTCTGCATGCCGTAGCAGATGCCGAGTACCGGCAGGCCCATCTCGAACACGCACTGGGGCGCGCGGGGCGAGTCGAGCTCGGTGACGGACTCCGGGCCACCGGCGAGGATGATGCCGTTGGGGTTGTACTCGCGAATCTCGTCTTCGGTGATATCGAAGGCGCGCACTTCGGAGTACACGCCGATCTCGCGCACGCGGCGGGCGATCAGTTGGGTGTACTGGGAGCCGAAGTCGAGGATCAGGATCTTGTGGGCGTGAATATCGGTCATGAAGAAAACATCTCTGTGAGGCCGCAAGCCAGTCCAAAAGCTCGCTGGTGGAGAAACCGAGTTAGGTCCTGGGTCGGTCAACCAGCGGGTCAAAAAACGAACGGCGGGGATAAGCCCCGCCGCCGTCTAGCGCATGCTGTGATCAGCTGGCCCGATAGTTCGGGGCTTCCTTGGTGATCTGCACGTCGTGAACGTGAGACTCGTTGAAGCCGGCGCCGGTGATCTGCACGAATTCCGGCTTGGTGCGCATCTCCAGAACGCTGCGGCAGCCGGTGTAGCCCATGGAGGCGCGCAGGCCGCCCATCAGCTGGTGAACGATGGCGCTCATCATGCCCTTGTAGGGCACGCGGCCTTCGATGCCTTCCGGCACCAGCTTCTCGGCGCCTTCGGACTTGTCCTGGAAGTAGCGGTCGGCGGAGCCCTGGGTCTGGGACATGGCGCCCATGGAACCCATGCCGCGGTAGGCCTTGTAGGTACGGCCCTGGTAGAGCTCGACTTCGCCCGGCGCTTCCTCGGTACCGGCCAGCAGGCCGCCGATCATCACGCAGCTAGCGCCTGCGGCGATGGCCTTGGACAGGTCACCGGAATAGCGCACGCCGCCATCGGCGATCAGCGGGATGTCGTAGGGCTTGAGCGCCTCGGCGACATTGGCCACCGCAGTGATCTGCGGCACGCCGACACCGGCGACGATGCGGGTGGTGCAGATGGAACCGGGGCCGATGCCGACCTTGACGGCGTCTGCGCCGGCTTCGGCCAGGGCGATAGCGGCATCGGCGGTGGCGATGTTGCCGCCGATCACCTGCACCTCGGGGAAGTGTTCCTTGACCCAGGCGACGCGGTCGATCACGCCCTTGGAGTGGCCGTGGGCGGTGTCGACGACGATGGCATCGACGCCGGCCTCGACCAGTGCGGCGATGCGGTCCGGGGTTTCCGGGCCGGTGCCGACGGCGGCGCCGACCAGCAGGCGGCCGTCGCTGTCCTTGGCGGCGCTCGGGTAGGTGCGTGCCTTCTCAATGTCACGCACGGTGACCAGGCCGCGCAGGCGGAACTCGTCATCGACGATCAGGATCTTCTCGATGCGGTTTTCCTGCAGCTTGGTCTTGATCTGCTCAAGCGGCGTGCCGACCGGTACGGTGACCAGCTTTTCACGGGGCGTCATGATCGCTTCGACGCTGTCGCTGTGGTCCGGCTGGAAACGCATGTCACGACCGGTGACGATACCGACCAGGGTCTCGCCCTCGACCACCGGGAAACCGGAGTAGCCGTACTCGTCGGCCATCGCCAGCAGGTCGGTGAGCTTGGCCTTGGGGCCAACGGTCACCGGATCCTTGACGATCACGCTCTCGTGCTTCTTGACCTTACGCACCTCGGCCGCCTGGCCGGCGATGGTCATGCTCTTGTGGATGATGCCGATGCCGCCTTCCTGCGCCATGGCAATCGCCAGACGGGCTTCGGTCACGGTATCCATGGCGGACGAGCAGAGCGGGATGTTCAGTTCGAGATTGCGGGTCAGGCGGGATTTGAGGCTGACGTCCTTGGGGAGGACATCCGAGTAGCCGGGAACGAGTAATACGTCATCGAACGTAAGAGCTTCTTGCGCCATACGTAACATATCGGCAACACCCAATGTTGAGCAGATGGAGGATGTGGTGAGGGGAAGTTAATCAACCATTATAACGCCGAGCCCCACCTTCCATCAATCCGGGTCCTGGATGAAAACCTGTTCGCCCGGCAGGATTCGTGATACCCCTCACCCGCCGTCAAGCTGACCGCTCTGCTTGTCGTCAGGCAAGCCACCATGCCCCTGTCACCACGCCCGTCATCATGCCATCCTCAACCGCCGCGGGGCCGGTCGCGGGCGCTCGAACAGTCGGCGAAAGCGCCGAAAAAACGTCGCAAGGCTGTTATCCGCAAGGCCGCCGCGCGAAAATGTCGCACAAGGCTTTTTCATGGCAAATCATCGCGTGCGGCTCACCCTGCCTTGGCATGCCGTAAAAGGCTCACGCTCACGACAGGAGGTCACTCTCGCTTGAATAACCCCCTCACCTCCCGTTTAGCCGCCCTGGGCCGTTTCCTGCCCACCTTTGGCCTGGGGCTTGCCGGCGGTGCCCTCGCCTTTCGGCTAAGCCTGCCGCTGCCCTGGCTGCTGGGCGCCATGATTGCGACCACTATCGCCAGCCTTGGCGGGGCGCGGCTGCGCTCCCCCGGCCGCGGGCGCAAGGGGGTGCTGGTGGTCATCGGGGTCATGCTGGGCTCGGCCTTTCATCAGGGGCTCGAGATCGATGTGGCGGCCTGGAGCGCGAGCCTCGCCATCATGCTGATGGCAACGGCAGTGATGATGGCTTTCTCGGTGTGGTTCTCGCGGAAGATCGGCGGCTATTCGCTGGAAACGTCCCTCTATGCCGGGGTGCCAGGCGGCGTGTCGACGGTCACCCTGATGGCGCTGGAATCCGGTGCCGACCTGCGGGTAGTCGGCATGACCCACGCGGTGCGCATCCTTATCCTGCTGCTGGCCATTCCGCTGGCGCTGCCGCTGTTTGGCCATGTCAGCATGCCGGAGAATCGCACGGATATCGCACATTGGCTGTGGCTGCCGAATGCGATGGATACCGCCTGGCTGGTCGCGGCGGGAATTGCTGGCGCTTGGCTGGGTAAACTATTGCGACTGCCAAGCGCTCTGCTGTTTGGCCCGGCGTTGGCCTCGGCCGTCCTGCACCTTTCCGGGGTGAGCGATGCCGCGGTGCCGCCCACGCTGATCGCCCTGGCCCAGGTGCTGATCGGCGTGTCGGTGGGCGTGCGCTTTACCGGGACCTCGCTTGCCGCGGTCGGCCATACCCTGGCGATGGCGGTTATTCAAGCCCTGGGGCTATTGGTCATTGCAGGCCTCGCCGCCTGGGGCGCCCAGCAGTTGGCCGGCATCTCGGTTGCCGCTGCGCTGCTCGCCTACATGCCCGGCGGTGCCCCGGAGCTGAGCCTGGTGGCTCTTTCACTGGGCATCGACCCGGCCTTTGTCACCGCTCACCACCTGCTGCGCATCACCATATTGGTGCTTTGCCTGCCGCTGCTGCTAAAGCGCCTCGGCCAGACGGTCGCCTAGGCAATGTCTGAAAAGTACTGTGCTCGCCCATACGGCGTTAAAAACCGGCTGGAGCGCCAGCCCGGTCAAGATGCTCATTTACACCCCGTAAACTGGTACGCCAGCCCGGTCCGCTCTTTCGCCAATTTTTGCCTTGTCTGGACTTCGCTCGTCGACTTTTCAAACAAAACCTAGGGGCGAGCCGCAAGCGGTCGTTGCCACCGGCAGCCGCCGGCCTCACCGAGTTTATGATCAACAACTCACACCCCGACAAGAACAGCTAGACTTTCATAAGGTGAAGAAGAGCTAGCACCTTGACGAAGACAACTCCTCGGTAAGGCACATCTTGATCCTTGATATCAGTGCCATACAGCTTATCGGCGTTGCCGCCACCGCCTTTCTGGCCTCACTCATTGGCGGTATCAGCGGTTACGGTACCGGGCTACTGCTGCCGCCGATCCTGATTCCCATGATCGGGCCGGAGGCGGTAGTGCCGGTGGTCAGCCTCTCGGCGCTGATCACCAATGCCAGTCGCGTCGCCGCCTTTCGCCATCAGTTCGACCGTGCCCGGGCGCTTTGGGTGGTGGCCTTCGCCCTGCCCTTCTGCCTGCTCGGCGCCTATGGCTACACCCGCCTCTCCGGGCCCATGATCAGCGTGGTGCTGGGGCTATTCCTGATCGCGATCGTGCCGCTGCGGCCGCTGCTGGTGCGTCGCCACGGCCACCTTGGCAAGCCGGGGCTGGCGCTGGGCGCGGGCGGCTACGGGCTGCTGATGGGCGGCACCTCGGGCTCAGGGGTGGTGCTGATCTCGCTGCTGCTCTCGGCGGGGTTGAGCGGGGCCAGCGTGATCGCCACCGATGCCGGCATTTCCTTGCTGCTGGGCATCGCCAAGGTGTCGCTATTCCAGGCGGCCGGTGCGCTTCCGCCCGCGCTGTGGCTGATGGCACTGCTGATCGGCGCCTGCGCGGTTCCCGGCACCTTCCTCGCCAAGCGACTGTCGCGGCGGCTGTCGCTGCGCTGGCACTCGTTGATCCTGGATGGCGTGGTCGTACTCGGCGGGCTCCTGCTGGTGATCGAAGGCGCCAGCGCCCTGCTGTAACGCACCGCTGCCCCCTTGATGGCCCTCGTGTTACGCTGCCGAGCCACCCTTGAGCGCTGGAACACCGCATGTCCGCCCCCACTCCCCAGGCCCTTTCCGTCAGCGAACTCAATCGCCGTGCCCGGCTGATGCTGGAGCGCGACTTCGGCGACTGCTGGGTCGAGGGCGAGCTTTCCGGGGTGGCGCGGCCGGCCTCGGGGCACGTCTATTTCACCTTGAAGGACGAGCGCGCCCAGCTGAAGTGCGCGCTGTTTCGCAACCGCGCGCGCTTCGTGGGCACCCCGCTGAACGACGGTGACCGGGTGCGTCTGCGCGGCAAGGTATCGATCTTCGAGCCCCGCGGCGATTATCAGATGATCGTCGAGGCGGTACAGCCGACAGGCCAGGGCGACTTGCTGGCGGCCTTCGAGCGCTTGAAGCATCAGCTCGGCGCCGAGGGCGTGTTTGCCAATGCGCGCCCGCTGCCCTGCCCGCCGCGACACCTGCTGGTACTGACCTCACCCACCGGCGCGGCGATCCGCGATGTCTTGGCGGTGCTTGCCGCCCGCTGGCCGCTTTCCCGGGTCAGCGTGCTGCCGGTGCCGGTACAGGGCAAGGAGGCGGCGCCGGCCATGATCCGTGCCCTGGCACTGGCCAATCGCGACTCGCGCTTCGATGCGGATCGTGACGCCATCCTGGTGACGCGCGGCGGCGGCAGCCTCGAGGATCTCTGGGCCTTCAATGACGAGCATCTGGCCCGGGCGATTTTCCATTCGCGGCTGCCGGTGCTTTCGGCGGTGGGCCACGAAACCGACGTCACGCTTTCAGACTTCGCCGCCGATGCCCGGGCACCGACGCCTTCGGCGGCGGCGGAACGGCTGGTACCAGACCAGGCGGCCCTGCGCCAGCGACTCGACAGCGCCCTTTCCCGCCTAGCCCGCGCCCAGCGCAGCCGGCTGGACGCCGAGACCCAGCGCCTGGATCACCTGCGCGCCCGGCTGCGTCATCCCGGAGAGCGGCTCGCCCAGCAGCGCGCGCATCTTGGCCAGCTAGAGGGACGCCTGCGGCGTGCCATGCAGTCACGGCTCATGGAGGCCCGCACCCGCGAGCGGCACGCCGGCGCCCGCCTGAACGCCTTCGACCCGCACCAGCAGTTGGATAGCGCCCGGCAGCGCCTCGTTCAGGCCGACAGCCGGCTTCAGGCGGCCCTGCCCCGCCAGCTCGCCGAACATCGCCAACGGCTGTCGTCGCTCGCCCGCGAGCTGCAGGCGGTCAGCCCGCTGGCGGTACTCGGGCGCGGCTACTCGATTCTTTCAGATGATGAGGGTCGGGTGATACAGCGCAGCCAGGATACAAAGCCGGGGCAGCAGCTGACCGCACGGCTGGGCGAAGGCAGGCTCAAGGTGGAAGTGAAGCGGCGCTTCAAGGCAGCGCCGGCCCCGTCACAGGCCTCACCACAGGACCCGTCCCAGGCCACAGCCCAACCCGCGGGGCCAGAGCGCCAGGACGAGACCGACTAATCAGCCATCACTCTTGGCCACGGCCTTGAAGCTGCTGGGCTCGAGTTCGTGGCGGCCCAGCAGCTTGTAGAAGTCGGTGCGGTTGCGCCCGGCGATGCGTGCGGCCTGGGTGACGTTGCCTTCGGTGATCTTCAGCACCTTGATCAGATAGCCCCGCTCGAAGCTCGCGCGGGCGTCATTGAACGACGGCAGGGCGTTCTCCTCGGCCACCAGTGCCTGGGCGACCAGCGCTTCGGGAATGATGGGCGCACTGGTCAGCGCCACGCACTGCTCGACAACGTTGACCAGCTGGCGCACGTTGCCGGGCCAGGCCGACGAGGCCAGCAGGTTCAGCGCCTCGGTGGAGAAGCCCTTCACGAACGGCTTGTGACGGGCGGCGGCCTGGCTGACCAGATGCTTGGCCAGCAGCGGCACGTCCTCGGCGCGTTCCTTGAGCGGCGGCAGGCGCAGGTTGACCACGTTGAGGCGGTAGTAAAGATCCTCCCGGAAGTCGCCCTCATGCATGGCGCGGTCCAGGTCGCGGTGAGTGGCCGAGATGATACGCACGTCGACAGGCACCGAGGCGGTCGAGCCCAGCGGCCGGACCTGACGTTCCTGCAGCACGCGCAGTAGCTTCACCTGCAGGGAGAGCGGCATGTCGCCGATTTCGTCGAGGAACAGGCTACCGCCGTCGGCGGCCTGGAACAGCCCTTCGTGCTGGCTGATCGCGCCGGTGAAGGCACCCTTGGCGTGGCCGAAGAGTTCGCTTTCCAACAGCTGCTCGGGCAAGGCGCCGCAGTTGATGGCGACGAACGGCTTGTCGGCGCGGGGGCTGGCGTCATGCAGGGCGCGCGCCAGCAGCTCCTTGCCTGACCCCGAAGGCCCACTGACCAGTACGCTGACATCGGCACCGGCGACCATGCGGGCCTGGTCGAGAATACGCTCCATCTGCGGGCTGCGGGTGATGATCGCCGAACGCCAGGCGTCGTCGCCGTCGCTGGCGGCCGGTGCCTGGAGCAGCGCCTCGTCGATCGCCGTGAACAGCTCGTCGCGGTCGACGGGCTTGGTCAGGAAGCTGAACACCCCCTGGCGGGTGGCACTCACCGCATCGGGGATCGAACCATGGGCGGTGAGAATGATCACCGGTAGACCCGGAGCCTGGCGCTGGATCTCCTGAAACAGCGCCAGGCCGTCCATCTCGTCCATACGCAGGTCCGAGAGCACCAGATCCGGGCGCTCAATGGCCAGGCGGTCCAGCGCCATGCGGCCGCTGTCGGCGGTGGTGACGCGAAAGCCACGGCTTTCCAGCCGCATGCCCAACAGCCTGAGCAAGCTGGCATCATCATCGACCAGCAGGATATGGGCGATGGGTTTGCTGCCCTTGAGGGCGCCGGTCAGTTGCGCGGCGTCTTTCACGGTGATCTCCCTTCTTTTCAGACGAAGCCTGGCCAGGCACCCGGCGCATCACGCCTCAGGGGGCCTGCTGTCGCAGGTTGATGCTTTGCTCGATATCGCTCAGGGCCTCCAGCTTGGCGGCCATCTCGTCCAGCTGCTCGGCCTGAGCGGTGTTTTCGTCGGCCAGCGCCTGGCGTGCCTGGCGCTGCTCGGCCAGCTTGGCGGACAGGGCACGGCGCCCTTCGAGCTCATTGAGCCAGTAACGTAGCAGCGGCTGCAGCTCCTCTGGCGCCTTGGCCAGATCGGCCTTGTAGAGCTCCGAAGCCTGATTCCATTCGCTTTCGCTGCCCCAGGAAAGCACCACAGCACGGACCAGGCGCTCCTGGGTATCGTCGCCATCGAGGCGCGCCAGTTGGCGGTCACGCCAGTCACGATCGCCACGCTGGGAGGCCAGCCCGAAGGCCACCCAGGCCTCGGTCTGGCAGGCATTTACGGTCAGGCTAGGCCACTCGTCCTGGCAACCGGCGGGCAGTTCCGTCAGCGTCGGTGGCGTGGAGGACGTCTGCGCCGGCAACCACTGGCATCCTGCCAGCAGTGAAACGACGACCAGCCCCGTCAGAGTGCGGTACAGCATGGGTCATGAGTTCCTTGCGTCTGCGTCTGCCGCACGGTGCTGAGGTGACGGCATCATTATCGTATTCGTGTCCTGCTGATTCACGCCCTGCGCATTGCATGTCTGCCAGGGCAAGGTCAGGCGGAAACACACCGCCAGACGAGCATCGTCGACCAGTTCCAGGTGCCCCTGCTGGGCCTTGGCACAGTCGGCGGCCACCGACAGGCCGATTCCCGAGCCCTTGAGCGGCCCTTTGCGCCGGGCACGTCCCTGGTAGAAGGGATCGAAGAGCCGCTCGCGGTCTTCATCGCCAATCTCATCGCCGCTGTTGGCCACTTCCAGCAGAAGCAGGTCGCCGCGCTGCTGGGCCCGCAGCTCAAGCATCCCGCCGTCCTCGCCATAGGCAATGGCATTGGACAAAAGGTTATCGAGGATGCGCCCGGTGGCGGTGCGGTCGGCTTGCCAGGCCAGCGGCCGGTCGCGCCACTTCACCTGTATGCCCTTGGCATCCAGGGCCAGCTGATGCTTGGCCAGCAGCTCCTTGATCAGCGTGGTGACATCGAATCGCTTGACGCTGGCCTCGGCATGGTGCTGAAGCAAATTGTAGTCGAGCAGCTGTTCGATGAGGCGCTGAAGCTCCTCGCCGCTGGCCTCGATCAGCTCGAGGATCTCGTGCTGGCGCGCGCTCAGCTCGCCGGCCACCCCGTCGGAAAGCAGCGCCGTGCCTTCCCTGACGCTTGCCAGCGGCGTCTTGAGTTCGTGGGACATGTGGCGCAGGAACTGACGCTTCTGGGCCTCCAGCTCATCCAGCCGTGCCGACAGCCAATCGAGCCGCTCGTCGAGCTGCACCAGCTCCGCCGGCCCCTGAAGCCCCTTCGAGGGCGCAGGCTGACCGGCGCTACCCAGGCTCAGGATGCGTCGTTCGAGCTGGCGAATCGGGCGAATGATCAACCAGGTGAACAGTAGCATCAGCACCAGGCTCGCCGAGACCAATGCCGTGGTCTGCAGCCACAGGCGGGTCTGCACGCCACCGGCCTGTTCGCGGATACGTTCGATGCGCGCGTCGATGTGCCGGTTGGTCGCCTGGCGCACGGCCTCGGTGCGCTGGGCGAAGGGCACGAACTCGTCGAGCCGGGACTGGATGTCGTCCACCGGGGCATCGAGCAGGGTCTTGAGGCTATCGATGCGGTTGGCGAGTGCCTGAGCGTCGGGGTTATCGGGCATCAACAACCGCTGCCTGGCCAGCATTGCCTCGAATTCGTCGGCTCGCTGGGTATAGATCTCGCGCAGGCCGGGCTCCTCCAGCACCGCGTACTGGCGAGCGCTGCGCTCCATCTCCACGGCAAGCGAAGACAGTGTCCGGGCGCGGCGAGTTTCTTCGACCGCCTGCCGAGCGCTGTCGTCAGCGAGCCGGGTCAATTCGGAGAGCGCCTGACCGGCCTGGAACATCAAGATACCCAGCGGCAGCATCACCACCAGAAAGGCCAGTAGTACCAGTTGCAGCAGGGAACGGGGGCGCCAGCGGCGCGAGACCTGAGTGGTCATGACAAGGGTTCTTTGCAGAAGGAGTTGGGACGATGTCATGGGGCTTACCACTGCAGGATACCAGAGTTGCCGGGAACGACCGCGACCTTTCACGGCTTACCGGGCCTGGTCGGAGGCATGAACCCGGTCGGGAGCATGGTCACGGCTTGGACACGCCGAGCCATGCCAAGGAATAGACAAAAAAAGAGGGCCGGCAGAGCCGGCCCAATACGCAGGGAACTTCAGGTGAAACAATGTCGGGGGAGCAGACGCGTCTGGGCGGACTGGTCGACATTCTTTCTGGGCCTAAGCCCCGAAGTCACACGACGGTATCGTCACTCGCCAGAAGCTGGCCGTCATGTGTGGGGACGCATCCCCTCTTCGTTCAGGTGGCAGCGCCGCTTGCGCGTCGCCGCCGGATTCAGCCCCCGAGGGGGCGAGGCATCCTTGCCGAGAGCATCCTTGCCCGTAGCGGTACCGTTCCTTGCCTGTCGGCGGAACCCGTCTCATCGCTACATCAGTCACACATCGCGTGGAGCAGACACGACCGACCCGATCGGGTGACATGCACAGGGTAAGTAAATGCGCCCTGTCAGGCCGGCCAGGAAACGGTTCGAGCCGTGATGAACCGAATCCCTTGCTTGCTCGCTTAATGTATTGCGAGGAGCGTGCCAAAAACCCACAAAGATATTTATTTTCAACAACTTAAAAACAAACACCTATGCCAATCAGGCCAATGAAGCTCTCAAAGGGGGGAAAAGTCGTCCGCGACCCGCGGTTTTCGTCTCCAATTGGCGACGTCATAGCACGGCAAATGGAAAAAACTTATTAAATCAAATAGTTACCATGTACTCTTTTGGCGACATTCGCTGCTCCCGCTGTCGCTGACGGCGACACGCATACTGAGGCCCCCATGCCACAGGTGCTCGCCTTGGGCTTTCGTAACGGACCCTCGCAAAGAGCCCGCATGGCCCCTATAGCAGCAACGCAGGTGGCGGACTCACCGCACGGCATTCAAGCCAGAAACATGCGTGGCGTGGCGACAGGGTAATGCAAAAGACGGACAGGCGGCTGCCACTCAGGGCCGCCGCCTGTGATCAGCTCAGGGCCTTGAGCAGGATCTTTGACTTGCGGGCATGGTTGTAGGCATCGCGCTTGAGCGGCGGCAGGTCGTGGATATCGGCGAGCTCGAAGCCCTTTTCGATAAACCAGTGGGCGGTATGGGTGGTCAGCGCGAACATCGCCGAAAGCCCGCGGCGCCGGGCGCGACGTTCGACGTCGGCCAGCAGCCGCTCGCCGCGACTGCCGCCACGGTAATCGCCATGCACCGCCACGCAGGCCAGTTCGCCCATGTGAGCATCCGGATACTCATGCAGGGCGGCGCAGCCGATGATCATGCCGTCGCGCTCGATGACCAGGTAGTCCTCGATCTCGTGCTCCAGGCGCTCTCGGGAACGCGGCACCAGCATGCCGCGCCGCTCCAGGGGCTCGAGCAGTTCGAGCAGGCCGCCGACGTCGCCTAGCTCGGCGTCCCGCAGCTGCTCGTAGCGATGCTCGGTGATCATGGTGCCCACGCCGTCGCGGGTGAACAGCTCGCCTAGCAGGGCGTCGCTGTCATGCCAGGAAAGCAGGTGCGTGCGGGCCACACCATGCCGTGCCGCGGCACAGGCTGCTACCAGGTGGCGAGAAAGCTCGCTACCCGGCGCCGCCTCGTGCACCAGCGGTTCGGCCTCGGCCGGGGTCAGTTGGCGCTGCAGAGCCCCGCTGCCGTCATGCAGGCCCTCGGCTTCGCCCAGCAGCACCAGCTTGTCGGCACCAAGTGCCACCGCAGCCTGCTGGGCGACTTCGGCGGCGTCCAGATCGAAAACCTCGCCGGTGCTCGAGAACCCGAGCGGCGGCAGTAACACCAGCGAGCCCTGCTCGAGCAAGGCGTCGATCGCCTCGGCGCGCACCCGCCTCACCTCGCCGCTGCGGGCGAAGTCCAGGCCGTTGCGCACACCCAGCGGCTTGGCCATTACCAGGTTACCGGAGACCGCCGTCAGCTCGATGCCGTGCAGCGGCGTATTGGGCAGCCCCAGCGACAGCCGCGCCTCGAACCACAGCCGTTGCTCGGCGGCGATGCGCTCGACCCGAGCCATGATGGCGTCATCCGCCACCCAGCGGCCCTCCTCGCGTCGTGGCGTAATGCCTTCCTCGGCCAGCGCCGCATTGACCTGGGGGCGAATGCCGAACACCAGCACCAGCCGCACGCCCAGGGTATGCAGCAGCGCCAGATCCTGAATCAGCGATTCGCTGTGACCCGCCGCCATCGCCTCGCCCTCGATCAGCACCACGAAGGTTCGTCCTCGGTGGGCATTGATGTAGGGCGATGACTGACGAAACCAATCGACGAAGGGAAAGCGCGTATTCAAGGGCCGCACTCCGGCAGCTAGAGGGTGAAATCGGGCAGCATGCCCGCCAGACATGACTATAACAGAGGGCGAAAAAAGGCGGCACCGCCTCGCGGTGCCGCCTTATGACGACTGGCAAGCGCGCTAAGCGCGAGGAATTTGCATCGCGCGCAGCAGCAAATTACTGCGCTTAGCCGAACATGCCCTTGAACATGAAGAAAAACATGATCGCCAGGAAGGCGCCGGCCGGCAGAGTGATCAGCCAGGACATGACGATGGTGCCGATCACGCGCAGGTTGAGCGCCGCCATGCCGCGAGCCAGGCCCACACCGAGCACCGCACCGACCAGGGTATGGGTGGTCGAAATCGGCAGGCCGGTACCCGAGGCCAGCACCACGGTAGTAGCGGCGGCCAGGGTGGCGGCGAAGCCTCGGCTCGGCGTCAGCTCGGTGATGCCGGTGCCGACGGTGGCGATGACCTTGTGGCCATAGGTGACCAGGCCGACCACGATGCCGCCGCCGCCGAGCACCAGCACCCACCAGGGCACCAGCGAAGCCCCGCCGACGTCGCCGTGACTGTAGACCACGCTGATCACTGCGGCCAGCGGGCCAACGGCGTTGGCGACATCGTTGGAGCCATGGGCGAAGGCCATGGCACAGGCAGTGAACAGCATCAGTACTGCAAAGACGCGCTCCACACCGCCGAAACCAAAGGCATCATCCTCACTGCGGTTCCGGCTGACGCGACGCTCGAGCACGCCACCCAGCGCCATCACGGCGAGGCCAATCAGCACCGCGTAGGCAAGGCTGACGCCAAAGCTGAGATCGAAGCCGACATGCTTAAGGCCCTTGGTCAGGGTGACCATGGCGACGATGAAGCCGACCAGGAAGATGTACATCGGCACATAGCGCTTGGCGGCAGCGAAGGGGTCGCGGTTCTCGAAGATCAGATGCTGTACGGATTTGAACAACATAAAGGCAATCGAGCCCGACATCAGCGGTGACACCACCCAGCTGGCGGCGATCTGACCGACCTTGCCCCAGCCAACGGCTTCGAGACCGAGGCCAGCCATGGCGAAGCCGACGATGGCGCCGACGATGGAATGGGTGGTCGACACCGGCCAGCCGCGCATCGAAGCCACCAGCAGCCAGGTCCCGGCGGCCAGCAAGGAGGCCAGCATGCCGTAGACCAGCAGCTGGGGATCACTCTCGAGCAGCGCCGGGTCGATGATCCCCTTGCGAATGGTTTCGGTGACCTGGCCACCGGCGAGCCAGGCGCCCAGGAACTCGAAGATCACGGCGATGAAGATCGCCTGCTTGATGGTGATGGCCCGCGAGCCCACCGACGTGCCCATGGCGTTGGCCACGTCGTTGGCCCCCACGCCCCAGGCCATGAAGAAGCCGAAGACACAGGCCAGAATAATGAAGATGTCGCCGTGTTGCGCAATGATCGACATAAAAGCTACATCCTTAGGGATGACTGAAGACCCGCCGAAACACGCCTCGATGCGCCTGTCCTTGGCGAGTGCGTCGCAGAGCACTCACCGTGGGCGTGGGGCGGAGGGTTCGAGAGTGTGAATCAGCGGGCGGTCAGCACCTGGAGGCGGCTGCCCACGCGCTCGGCACCGTCGGAGAGCTCGCCGACCCAGTCGATGATCTTGTAGAGGAAGATCACGTCGACCGGCGGCAGCTCGCTCTCGAGTTGAAACAGCTGGCGACGAATGGCCACCTGCTGGTCGTCGGCCTGGTGCTCGAGGGAGTGCAGCTCGCGAATCAGGTTCTGCATGACATCGGCAACGTTGCTGCCGAACCCCGACTCGAGCAGATCCTTGAGTTCTTCGAGGGCCTTACGGGCCTGGGACACGGCGGCCACCGAGGTACGCAGGTAGTCGCGCATCGTCGGCGCCAGCGACTCGGGCACCTGCATCTGCCGGCCAAGCATGATGCCGGTGATGTCGCGGGCCTTGTTGGCGATCTTGTCCTGCACACTGATCAGATCCAACAGGTCCGAGCGGGAGACCGGCAGGAACATGGTATTGGGCAGGTTCAGGCGCAGCTCGGTCTTGAGCTCATCGGCCTCGTGCTCGATGCGGGTGATGGCGCCACGATGGCGCTCAGCCGCCTCCCAGTCACCGCTCAGGGTGGACTCGAAGAACGGCAGCAGCTCGTCGGCGCACTCGCTGACCTTGACGATATGCAAAAGCAGCGGCTGGAAGGGCGAGCGACCGAAGATCGCCGAAAACGGATTAGATGTCACCATGGTAGGTAAGCGATTCGCGTTGGAAATGGCGCGGACATTATAGTGGTGGCATCGACCGACGTCATAAAGAATTCACCAATTTGTCATATAGGAAGCATCGGCCATGAGCCAGGAAATCGAACTCAAGCTCGCGCTACCGCCAGAAGGTCCCGAGCGACTGCGCCGCCATCCTCGCCTGGCGGCGCTCCCCACCGAAGACCGCATCCTTGCCAACACCTACTTCGATACCCCGGATGGCGCCCTGGAAGCTGCGCGCGTGGCCCTGCGCATCCGCGATACCGGCAAGGGCCGGGTACAGACCCTGAAGACCACCGGCAACGGTCAGGGCGGGCTTTCGGTGCGTGGCGAATGGGAATGGCCGATCGACGAGAACCGGCTGGACCTCGACGGGCTCAAGACCCTGGCGCCCATGCAGGCATTGGGCGACGAGACACTCGCCGCCCTGGCGCCGCGCTTCGCTACCGACTTCTCCCGCCGCACCTGGATCGTCGACGTCGAGCAGGGGCGCATCGAGGTGGCGCTGGATGACGGCGAGGTCCAGGCGGGCGGGCGCCGGGCGACGATTCGCGAACTGGAACTCGAGCTCAAGGACGGTGACCCCGCGGCCCTGTGGGCGCTGGCCGACGAGTTCGCTGCCTCGGTGCCGCTGCGCCCCGCCACGGCCAGCAAGGCGGCTCGCGGCGCAGCCCTGGGCGAGGGCCAGTGGCCACTGCCAGAGGCCGACGACGATCCGGCGGCGCTCTTTGAGCGCGCCATCCTGGCGCTGGACGCCCTGGCCGACAGTCAGGACGCTCGTTTCAAGGACGAGGCCCGCCAGTCGCTGGACCGGCTGGTCGCCCTGGGCGATGATCGGCTGACGAGCCCGGCCGCCTCACTGCTCGCGGCCCTGAACCATCAGGCAGCACAAGACGATGCCTGGCTCGATGTAGCCTTCGGCCAAGCGGCCCTTGCGCTGGCGCGCGCCCTCTATGCGCCAGCCTGACGAGCGTACGGGCCTGAAGGACGCGCGCACCTGAACACCGGCCCCGTTGCCCTGCGTCCAAAGGCTCGCTCTTAACTCCAGGACTGGGAGGTCCCTTGTTCCCCACTCTCAAACCCGCCGGCGAAGGCCTGCGCACCCGGATCTTTCAGGTCATCTTCGAATCGGATACCCGGCTGGCCAAGGGCTTCGATATCGTGCTGATCGGCCTGATTCTGGCAAGCGTAACGGTGGTGCTGCTCGACAGCGTACCGAGCTATAACGCCGCCTATGGCCAGTTGTTCGCGGCAGCGGAATGGGGCTTCACCGGGCTTTTTACGCTGGAACTGCTGGTTCGCCTTTACTGCCTGGAGCGACCGGCCCGCTACCTGAGAAGCTTCTACGGCATCATCGATCTTATTTCGATCCTGCCGACCTGGCTGGTGCTGCTGCTTCCCGGCGCACATTCGCTGGTGGTGATCCGTCTGCTGCGGGTGTTGCGCATCTTCAGGGTCCTCAGGCTGATGCAATTCGTCGGCGAAGGCCGGCTCTTGATCGAGGCGCTCAAGCGTAGCTCGCATCAGATCCTGTTGTTCCTGTTCACGGTATTCATGCTGGTGACCATCTTCGGCTCGCTGGTCTACATGATCGAGCCGCCGGAGGCCGGCTTTACCAGCATTCCCAAATCCATTTACTGGGGCATCGTCACCCTGACCACGGTCGGCTATGGCGACATCACCCCCACCACGCCGCTGGGCCAGTTCATCTCGATGACGGTGATGCTGATGGGTTACTCGATCATCGCCATCCCTACCGGGGTGTTCTCGGCCGAAGTGATCCGCTCTATCCGTGCCGATCGCTATTCCGATGAAGCCTGCCCGGGTTGCGGCTACGACCGCCACGAGGAAAAAGCCAAGTATTGTATGAAGTGCGGAACCTGGCTCGACGAAAATACCGAAGACCCACGCGAGGCCGAGCGTCGCGAAGAAGCAGAGCGAGAAGAAGAGGAAGCGCGAGCGAAAGAAGAGGACGACGATAAGGCCCCGGATAAGGCCCCGGATAAGGGCTCAGAGAAGGACTAAGACTCGCGGGACAGCCGGGGCGACACCAGCGCTGGCGCCGCCCCGGCAGCAGTTCAGACCTGGAAGGGTGCCAGATCGCCACGCCCTTCGCGCACAATCACCGGCGGCAGGTCGCGCAGATCGATCACGCTGGTCGGTTCCAGGTGGCAGGCGCCACCGTCGATGACCAGGTCCAGATGGGCGCCGAAGCGCTCGCGGATCTCCTCCGCATCCGTCATCGGCAACTCCTCGCCGACCGGAATCAGAGTCACGCTCATCAACGGCTCACCGAGCGTCTCGAGCAGCGCGTGGGTGATGCGATGATCCGGCACCCGCACGCCGATCGAGCGGCGTTTGGGATGCAGCAGCAAGCGTGGCACCTCGCTGGTGGCATTGAGGATAAAGGTGTAGGGCCCCGGCGTATGAGTCTTCAGCAGCCGGAACACTGCGTTGTCGACCTTGGCGTAGGTACCGATCGTCGACAGGTCCGAGCAGACCAGGGTGAAGTTGTGCTTGTCATCCAGCGAGCGCAGCCACTTGATCTTCTCGATGGCCTTCTTGTCGCCCAGGTGGCAGCCCAGCGCGTAGCCGGAGTCGGTGGGATAGGCCACCACGCCGCCCTTGCGGATGATCTCGGTCGCCTGGTCGATCAGGCGCTTCTGGGGATTGTCGGGGTGCAGCTGGAAGAATTGCGTCATGCTCGCTCCTGAGTTGCATGATCCATGATGATAAACCGCAGGTCAGGCCGCCTCAGCGAGAAGCGCAGCCAGACGGGGGTGCTGCCAGACGGGGCGCAGCGCAGTGCGCGGCACCGGGCTCATGCTGCCCGGCGCCACCGGCCCACCGGGAAAGTGAAAGTCGCTGCCCAGCGAGCCATACAGGCCCCGTTCATCGAGCTGGCGTGCCAGGTCGCGGGTCACATCGGCGTTCTGGAAACCGCTGACCAGCTCGCAGGCCTCGCCGCCGGCGGCGGTGAAGGCATCCAGCAGCAGCCCACGCTTGCGACGGGTCAGGCCATAGCGCAGTGGATGCGCCAACACCGCCACACCGCCGGCATCATTGATCCACTCGACCACCTCGGACAGGTACGGCCAGCCGGCCTTGACGTCGCCGCGCTTGCCGCTGCCCAGATACTTCTTGAAGGCCGTACCCATGTCCTTGACCAGGCCATCGGCGACCATCGCCCGCGCGAAATCCGGGCGTCCCAGTGGACGATCACTACCGGCCTGGGCTCGCGCCTTGGCCAGGGCATCGTGAAGCCCCAGCTTCTCCATGCGTCGGGCGATCTCTTCACCGCGAGTCACTCGCGCCTTGGCCTGCGCCTCGAGGCCAGCGACCAGGCTGCCCTGCGCCCCCTGGGGCAAAAGGCCCACCACATGAATGTTCATGCCCTGCCATTGCGATGACAGCTCGAGCCCCGGCAGCAGCGTCATGCCCAGCGCATCGGCGGCCTCTTGCGCCTCGGCAACGCCATCCAGGGTGTCATGATCGGTGAGCGACAGCCGGGTAAGGCCACGCTCATGGCACAGCGACATCAAGGCAGCGGGCGACAGCGCACCGTCAGATGCCGTGGAGTGCATGTGAAAGTCGATGCCCTGGGCATCGGCAAGCGGAGTCTCCGCCTGGAAAGCGGGAGCAGCGGGTGTGGGAGGTGACACGTGAGTCTCGTTCATCGGCATGACGCCGGCAGGCGACTTTGTCAGAATAGGACTACCATGGTGCGCGCCGCGCCGGTTGCGGTCAATTTCAGGTGCGACGGCGCCTTCCTGCCCCATCCATCGAAGGAAACTGCGATGCTCTACGCCATCATCAGTGAAGATGTGAATAACAGCCTCGAATGGCGCATGGCCGCCCGTCCCGACCACCTGGCCCGCCTCGAGAAGCTGCGCGACGAAGGCCGCCTGGTGCTGGCCGGCCCGCACCCGGCGGTTGACGCCGAAACCCCGGGCGACGCCGGTTTCAGCGGCAGCCTGGTGGTCGCCGAATTCGAGGATCTGCCCACCGCTCAGGCCTGGGCCGACGCCGACCCCTACGTGATCGCCGGCGTCTACGCCAAGGTGACCGTCAAACCGTTCAAGAAAGTGCTGCCCTGAACGACGCCCGAGGCCGCCTGTCGCCCTCCTTATCCACCCGCGTTTTCCACAGCCAGTTTTGCACAGTGGCTGTGGAAAAGTTTGTTGAAAGCCCGCGGACGCCTTGCCATAAGTCAGCCAAGACGCCCCGTTGGCGAAACTGGTTATTTTTTAACCAGCCGTGTTTGCATTATGGCGACTCGCAGCAGCGCTTTCACGAAGAGCGCTGTCTATAAAACCCCGTCTGAACAAGCCCTGTCCCGATAAGCCTGACCCCGATTCATCCTGCCGATTTCCGGAGCCCAAGCCTTGAGTGCCGCCGACGACCGCCCCGCCCCCCTGCCTCCCCTGGCCGCCCTAGACGTCGCGCACCTCGACTGGCCGAGGGACGACACCAACAGCGAGGCGCCCCACTCCAGCGCTTTCGATGATGTCTACTTCTCGCGTCACGACGGTCGCGCCGAGACCGAGCACGTCTTCATCAATGCCAACCGCCTGCCCGAGCGGTTTGCAGCCTGGCAGGGCCCGCGGCCCTTCGTGATCGGCGAGACCGGCTTCGGCACCGGCCTCAACATGCTGTGTGCCTGGGCCGCCTTCGAGCGTCACGCGCCGGCCACGGCGCGGCTGCATCTGGTCTCCACCGAGCGCTTCCCGATGAGCCGGGACGACCTCGAGCGGGCACTGGCCGCCTGGCCAGATTTTCACGACAAGGCGGGCCGCCTAGCGGCCCAATGGCCGGCGCCGCTGGCCGGCGTGCATCGGCTGCATTTGAGCGCACGAGTGACCCTGGACCTGCACTTCGGCGACAGCGCCGAGCGCCTGGGCCAGCTCGATGGTCGCGTCGATGCCTGGTTCCTGGATGGCTTCGCGCCGTCCAAGAACCCGGATATGTGGCAGCCCGCGCTCTTCACCGCCATGGCCCGCGCCAGCCGGCCAGGCGCCACCCTTGCCACCTTTACCTGCGCCGGCGTGGTCAAGCGCGGCCTCACGGCAGCAGGCTTTGCCTGGCGCAAGGTGCCAGGGCACGGGCGCAAGCGCGAGATGCTCGCCGGCGAAATCGACGCGCCACCCCACCATGACCCTCGCCCAAACACGCCCTGGTTCACGCCGCCCTCGGCGCAGCCCGCTCGACACGTCGCGGTGATCGGCGCCGGACTCGCCGGCACCACGGTGGCCGAGGCCCTGGCGCGACGCGGCGTGGCGGTGACCCTGATCGAGCGCGAGGCCCCCGGCGCCGGCGGCTCGGGCAACCGCCAGGGCGCGCTCTACGTGAAGCTCGCCGCCGAGACCAACGCCCAGAGCCGGGTGTATCTCTCGGGGCTCCTGTACAGCCGGCGCTGGCTGACGACCCTGGACCCTGAGCGCACCTTCTGGGACGACTGCGGCGTGCTGCAGCTGGCCACCAACGAGCGGGAAGCCAAGCGCCAGGCGCGCTTTCTCGCCAACCATACGCTGCCAGAGGACGTCGTCGCGGGCGTTGACGCCGAGGCGGCCTCCGCGCGCGCGGGGGTGGCCATCGACTCGCCGGGGCTCGACTATGCCGGCGCCGGCTGGGTGCGGCCGGATCTATTGTGCGCCCGCCTTGCCGCGACGCCGGGCATCACCCTGCACCGAGGCGAGGTCAGCGAAATCACGCCAGGTGCTCGCCCCGCGACACATGAGGGAGGCTGGACGCTGACGCTCAAGGACGACGAGACAATCGTCGCCGATCAGGTGGTGGTGGCCACGGCGGCGCTGGCCAACCGCTTCGCACAGACCGCCGCACTGCCGCTGCAGCCGATCCGCGGCCAGGTCAGCGCCGTCAGACTGCCCAAAGGCATTGACCTGCCAAGGCTTTCGCGGGTGATCTGCGCCGGCGGCTATGTGCCCCCGGCGACGGACGGCATACTGAGCTTCGGCGCCACCTTCGCGCCCCATGACACCGACACCGCCCTGCGCGAGGCCGATCATGCAGCGAATCTTGCCGAACTGGAGGCGAGCCTGCCGCACTTCACGGCGGCACTCAGAAAGGCCGGCGTCGACCTGGCGCCGGAACAGCTCGACGGGCGGGTGGCGGTCCGCGCGGCGAGCCCCGACAAGACCCCGTATGCCGGCCCGGTGCCGGACGCCGCACGCTGGCGCGAAGACTATTCGGCCCTTGCCAAGGATTCCCGGCGCATCCCCGACACGCCAGGTTCCCATCACCCGGGGCTGTGGATCAGCGCCGCCCACGGCTCTCGCGGGCTTGCCAGCGCCCCGCTCTGTGCCGAGGTGATCGCCTCACGCATCTGCGACGAGCCGCTGCCGGTAGAACGCACCCTGGCCGACCACCTGCACCCGGGCCGGCGCTTGATCAGCGAGCTGATCAAGGGACAATCGAAGGCTTGATGGGTTACCCCCCTGGAACGCCGACGCCCCGGCCATGGCCGGGGCCGGGGCGTCGGAGTACGGGCTGAACGAGAGATCGTTCAGTACTGGTCGTCTTGATGCTCATCGTAGCGGGCATCGATGATCGCCGTACCCGCCGCCGCGATCAGCACGATCATCACCGTGCCCAGCACCCAGGCGAAGTACCAGGCGCCACGCTCGCCCAGCACGATGGTCAGGGCGATCGCCACCACGGCGACGAGCAGCCAGAAGAGAAAGATCAGGACATGTTTCATGGTGCGCTCCGCAATCAGTAGGCGTGTTCGTCGTGGGCGATCGATTCCGGCGTCACCTTGCCGCGCATCACCCAGAAGGCCCAGCTGGTGTAGATGGCGATGATCGGAATGAAGACCAGGGTGAAGGCCAGCATCCAGCCAAGCGTCCCCAGGCTCGAGGAGGCGTCCCACACGGTCAGGCTGTGGCTAGGCTCGCTGGACGACGGCATCAAAAACGGGAACATCGCCGCGCCCAAGGTGACCAGGGTGGCGGCCCAGGCCAGCGCGCCCAGCCACCAGGCCAGGTGCGACAGGCCGGCGCGCGCCGCGGCGATGCCGCCCAGCACGGCCAGGTAGACCGCCGCCGGAACCAGCCACAGCGCCGGATGCGCCACATAGTTGGCGAGCCAGGCGCCGGACGCGGTTTCCACCGTCTTGTTGAGCGGCAATGCCGGGCCGGCCGGATCGCCCCCCGCGGTGATCTCGTAGCCATGCATCATCGAAACCCAGATGCCGCAGATGGAGAACACCGCCAGAGCCGTCAGACCGGCGACGGTGACCAGCCGGCAGGCGCGCTCGCGAATCACCCCGGTACCGCGATTCATCACCATCGTCCCGCCCTGATAGAGCGCCAGCGCCAGCGACATCACCCCGCACAGCACGGCGAAGGGGTTGAACAGGGTGATGAAGCTGCCGGTGTAGTAGGAGATCATGTTCCAGGTGAAGTGGAAGGGCACGCCTTGCAGCATGTTACCCATCGCCGCGCCGAAGACGATCATCGGCACCGCGCCGGAGACGAACAGCATCCAGTCCCAGGCCCCGCGCCAGCGATCACTGGGCAGCTTGCTGCGGTACTCGAAGCCCAGCGGACGCACGATCATCGACCACAGCAGCACCAGCATGACCACATAGAGCCCCGAGAAGGCAGTGGCGTAGATGGTCGGCCAGGCGGCGAACACGGCGCCGCCGCCGAGAATGAACCACACCTGATTGCCGTCCCAGTGCGGGGCGATCATGTTGATCACCGCGCGGCGCTCGCCGTCGGTGCGGCCCAGGTAGCGCAGTGCGGCGCCGACCCCCATGTCCATGCCGACCATCACCGCCAGGCCGATCAACAGCACGCCCAGCAGTACCCACCAGGTCACCTTGAGTAGTATGTACGGATCCATGGCTTAGGCCTCGCTCCACTGGGATGAATGACGTTGGGTCGGTTCG
>CETM01026790.1_pt1 | contig 24401 bp, 17 predicted proteins | sample 361451 | NCBI WGS metagenome assembly CETM01 (sample SAMEA2622690, study PRJEB7988) | marine metagenome | isolation source: saline water (ENVO:00002010), including
GATACTTAGAACGAACAGGAGCAGAGTGATTGTGAGCAATCTGTTTATCATGTTTGACCTATCGTGCGTCGATGCAGATTAATTCTTTCAGTGTTCGCGCGTAGAGTCGCCCTTGTGAATAAGCCAGCCCGGACAATGTCCAGGTTTGTCCTGCCGGTCCCAGATCACTAATGGAAACCAGAGCCTCCTGATTTAATTGGGAGGCGTTCCATTTGAGAACGTAAACCGACCCGACCATGGTGGTGAAGTAGATATGGTCTCCAATGACCGTTGGACAGGTGGCGGATACGTGTCCCCAGCCACTGCCGGCGTTTCTTTTATCCTGAGTGGCTAGAAAACCCTGAGCATTACGCATGTCGTTGGGGATTGTTTTATTCAGTAGGAACTCATCACGTTTGTTTTTGGATTGGCGGATGACCTGTAGTGGAACCTGAAGATATTCGACGGCAGCGGTTTTTAAATGGATCCGTCCGATAAACCCCGGTTTGTGAGAAAGGAAATAATGATAATCGCCGACAACCAGATTGGTTTGATACGTGATCGCTTTTTTGGCAGCGGGAAACGTCTGATCGGATTCAGTTCTGTAATTTGGGAATCCAGTCGTGATGGTCACATTTTCAATGATGGAACTCCGGGAAATTTGCTCGCCTGTTTCCGGATCGAGTGTGATGTGATCGTGTCCTACAAATCCATAAACGCCCTTTTGATTCCAGGAGACGTTTTGTGCGGAAGGATATCCGTTGATTCCAGCATCCCAATCTGTTGAACCATCGATTGCGTTGACACGTGAGATTCCAAACGGTTCTTCGGGTGGTTTGTGTCCTCCCCCTCGTCCAGTCATGATTACAGGTTTGGATTGATAGAATCCAAAGGTAGAAGCAGCATGGATACCGGTTCCGGTTTGAGCTACCCATGTCGTTTTGCCTGTTGCCAACTCGAAGGCGTGTAAGTGTGTCCAATACTGTCGGTCTCGCCCCAGTGGATGAGAACCTGCCTTGGTCGTTGCCGATATCGGGAGTCCCTCTTTGACAGTCTTGACGACAACCAGTTGTTGATTGAATAGAAACGGCTGGTGTTGGCGTGAATGATGACGACCAAATGGCGTCCAGGCATACGTCCATTTCTGATTACCGTCATGATCGAATACCGAAATCCGCCCGCCAACATTGATAAAGGCGACCCATTTGTCATTGGCCACTGCGGCGGCTGCCGTATTGTCACTGAACAAACTGGAGAGATCGGTTTTCCGGGCAGCCGGTAGTTCGCGTCGCCAGAGTTCTTTCCCTGTGTTGGCATCGAAGCAGAGTCCGACTGTCAGCGAACTCATTTCCGTATCGTTGGAGAGCGGTTCGTGACACATTACAAAGACCCGGTCTTTCATCACGACAGGCGTGCTTTGTCCTGTATTCGGCAGTGGGGTGCGCCAGCGAATATTGGTCCCTCGAGCACCACTGAATTGCGTCGGAGCCTTTCCGGGAGCGACATAATTGAAAGTAGGGCCGGCAGCCTGTGGCCAATCGGCATGCGCAAATTGGGAAGCAATACAGAGTGAAACAACGCTCAGGAAAAATCTAATGATCGTGGTGTTCATGCATATACATCTCATGATTCTTATCACCTTTGGCCATGACGTAGGCAATCAGATCTAGAATCTCTTCGCGGGATAACTTATTCAACAGGCCCTTAGGCATCAGTGAGACATCCGCCTTTTTCTGAGCGTCGATATCGTCTTTGGCAATGACGGTCGCTTTATCTTTAGCTAATGGATCCACCACGACATGGATTTCGTCGGGAGTTTCTTTGATGACCATGCCGGTAATCTGTTTGCCTGATACCAGTAGGTATGAATAAGATTGGTACTTTTCGATAATCTTCTTCGAAGGCTCGACGATGGATTCAAGCACGTGCAACGTATTGAATACTTTAGCGTCCAGCTTTGCCAGATCCGGTCCGAATTCCCGTCCCTGATCTCCCAGTTTATGGCAGGATGCACAACTGGCGACCTTGAATAACTCCCGTCCTACCTCGTAGTTACGTCCCATGGGTAATGGATTCACATCGGCAAGTAGTTCTTCCAAATTCCATTCACGACCACGGCTACTCAGCTTGAGTAATTCGTCCTTGAATTCGAGTTGGTTATCAGCAAGATAGGTTTCCGGATCCAGATTATACTTTTCAACATCAGCTACGACGTACAAGGCTCCATACATGCGTCTCCAGTGGCCCGGATAGGTGCAAACGTACGGGTAAATCCCCGGTTCAGTTGGGGCATCAAAGATCAAGGCTTCAACCTGATTGCTTTGCAATAACTTACTGCTAAGCAATACTTTATCGCTTTGAGGAACATAGTGTCGCTCGATAGCATCCGGATCTCGGCCTGTTGACTCGGCCAGTTCACCAATTTCCTGCATCGCTCCGGGGACCGTAATGACAAAGTTGTGTGGCATGCTGTCGGTATTAGAAAATCGGAACTCCACGGTTCTGCCAACTTCAATAGCGATCTGTTCTTTGTCGTAAATCATTCGATGGGGGACTGTGCCAATCGCGATCACTCGGACATCCAGATTCTCCAGTCGGTTTTCGACAGCTTTTCGCTCGGTTTCCGGTAGTTTAGCAGCCACAGTTTTCGTGAGATTAATCGCTTCCAGCGCCGCATCACTCGTCCGGTAGGCCGCAGGTAATTCGGTGAGGTAGGCCACCAGATTGTCGGCCAGCGGCTGCAATTGTGGTGCGGGCCATTTATCGGCTGGAATACGGCTGAGAGCATGGATCGACGAAGTCCGTTGGCGTCCTGCTTTCAGTAACGCAATCAAGGCATCAAATTTCTCCACTTCATGTCCGGGGATCGCTGCCAGTGAATGAATGGCAAAGTCATGGATGGTTTCACCGGATGAAACAGTGAGTCGGTTTTTAGGAACATCCTGTTTTTGGACACCAGGTCCGGCCCATTGAAATCTGAGCGCGTCTCCTCCACCGTTGTCGAAATACGTGACATCCAGTTTGTGGCTGCCGGCTGCCAGATCGATTTCGCCAGCCTGTTCAGTCGGTCCCTGTAAACGGTCATTGTTAATCAGCAGGGTATCATTGACGTACACGCGGGACCCGTCATCGGATGTAATAAAGAACGTGTATTTACCGGGCCTTTCAATCTGAATGAAACCGCTAAACTTCAAAGCAAAGTTATCAGAGGCTTTCCGCTGAGGTACGTCCATACCGACGTGATCGGCAATGCCGCTTTCTTTGGCAGTTAATTTCAACAGGTTATTGATGTCAACGTTTCCAATCGCCGGTTGATAGAAGTCGACATGGATTCCCGGTTGTGCCAGAGAGGCACTGCCGGATTCGGCTTCAAGTTGCGTCGGCAAGCTTGAGACCAAAGGTAGAACTTTGGAGTACAGATTGCTGCGGATGTCCTCATTCTGAATCGCTGGTATGGCCGAGAGAAAATCACGAAGCTGTTCTTTACTGCGAGTTGCCGCCAGATAGGCATCATCGCCCCTGCCGTCTGACGCAATCCAGGCAGCGAACGCGAATTTGCGAGTTTCATTTGCTTTACCGTTTACCGCCAGTGCTTCGATCGTCTCGGCGTGTGGAGCAAGTTGCGTTGCCGGTTGTAAAGTTAACAGTGTTCCCAGTCCTGCTATTCCAATCTGACTTTCGGCATCGCGTGCGGCAAGCAGTTCGACAATGAGTGCTGCCGGATCGGTTTTTTGTAACTTCGACAAACCACTAATGGCGACAGACAGTTGTTCGGCGTTGGCATTTTCCCGAGAAAGTATTGCCAGATAGACAGCTTCAGTGGGATCGAGTTTCATGAGGTCAGCGATGCTGGCATTACGAAGGACATAGAGTTGCGCTGCTTTGGAAAGCGGCTGATTGTTGGCAATCGCATCATTGACAATGGCGTCCACATTGAGGCTCTTGGTGGCATAGTTAATCACTGTGGTTAATTCGGCATCGGTTGGTCTGACTGCAACCTCGAAGACCGCTTCAGCCGCGGCCAGTCCCTGAAGTTCAACTGCGGCTTTGGCAACTTCAGCTCGTACTAAAGCGGATTCATCCTGAGCGGCAGTACGCAGTAAATCTTCCCAGCCTTCGACTTTGCCGGACCAGTGCCCCAATGTGCGTATGGCGGCAGCTCGATGACGCCCATCCTCAGCCTCGAAGACTCGTTTAAGTAATTCCAGATTAGCAACACGTTGCTCCTCGAATACCCATAAGCACTCAAGCAGAGCCTGAGCCTGTACGGCATCTGTCGGGTCAAGCGACTGGGACCATTGAGAGACGGTTTTGAGAGTCGCTTTGGTTTCGCGACCACTCAGTTCTAAGCGGGCTCGATAACGGATACCGTTATCAGGTAAAAGAAACGACTTTAAAATGTCAGCAACCGGTGCGCCAATCATCTGCGGATGTTTTACCAATGGACGCCCTTGATACGTTACTCGATAGATACGACCGTGTTGAGCATCACGGTTTGGGTCACGCATATTGTGTTGCATATGACCAATTAAGGCGTTGCTCCAATCCGAAACATAAATAGCTCCGTCCCCACCGATCTCGATGTCAGAAGGACGGAATGTCGGATCCGATGAATAGAGAATGGGTTCAATCTCTTCGGCCGTAATGTCGGCGCCGTTGTAGCTTACTTCGTGTTGCAGCACACCCTGAAAACCAATCACATTACAGATCAGAAAGTTGCCGTTATTCGCTTCAGGGAAATGACTACTCGAAAGAATACCGGTCGCCGCCACCGGACGTACTCGTTTCTTAAACCATTGCTTGTTACCGTTTCCTTTACCAATATTTACGTAACTCCCTGTGCCGCCCGTTCCATCATTGGCAAACTGGAATCCCCACTGATCAAAAACGTCACCGTGCGGATTAGGGCCAATCGGGAAGACGAATTCCATTTCGAAGGTACGAGGGTCAAAGCGGTAGACGCCCGATGCGGTCGAGCGATACGTCTGTGTCGGCGTCTCCATGTTAGCGACATTAAAGATCCCCCGACTCCAATAGAGTCCTCCGTCGGGGCCGATCACAAAGGCGTTGGCACTGTGGTGCGTGTCGGCACTCGAAACCCCCTGTAGCATTCGCACTTTTTTGTCAGCTACCATATCGCCGTCAGTATCTTTGAGAAACCAGATTTCCGGCGGAGCTGCAACAAGCATGCCTCCTCCCCAAAACTCAATTCCTGTGATGCTGTTGAGCTTGTCGGCGAAGACAATGCATTCATCGGCCAGACCGTCCAGATCTTTGTCCGGGAAAGCCAGGATGCGGTCCGTGCGAGGTTGGGTTGGATTCCAGTGAGGATAAGACGGCCAGACAGATGCATAGAGGACGCCATTGGGATCCACACACATTTGCACAGGGTTTACCAATTCCGGAAATCGCTCCTCAGACGCGAAGAGGTTGACCTGCATCCCCTTGGCAATCGTCATTTTATTAATCGCATCAGCTCCCTTGAGGTAGGGATGGGAACCACCATCGAGTGACCCGGGTTTGTTCGTGCGTACCTCTAACTCATCGGGTAGATTGTCATCTTTGACTTGAAAGTCATTTCCATTGGCATAGGCCCAGACGAGTTCATCCCGGTTGGCAGTCATCACGTCAAAGATTTCCATTTCCCGTTTCATGACATCGGCATTGGACTGACCAAACCAATTGAGTGTGGATCGACCACCGTAGACGTTGTAGCCATCCACAACACGATAACGACTGAACCAGTAGTAATTTCGTTCCAGTACAGCCTCGCGAATACGTTCGATTTCTTGGCGCTTACCTGCCCGACTGGCATCCACCCCGAAGAGTTGTTCGACGATGACCTGAGCAATGGCGTCCGCTCCGTGATCGAGCAGATGGACTCCGTTAAGAGTCAGTGGTTTGGAAGAGGCTTCATACAGCGATAACGAAGGAGTATAGATATCAACAAACTGGACGTTTTGTTGATCGCACACTTCGGACATTGCCGACGTGATCGCCTTTAGATTTGGGTTGTTTTTACTTCCATCAGGTAAGTTTGGATTCTGTAGATCTTCATGGGCGATCGGTGAAAAGATGACAATCGTGGGAGTCGATTCACCGTTGTATCGTTGCTGTTTCATGCCTTCGACCATCGTCGCTAAATTCTGTTTGAAGGTGCCGACATGCTCGGGACCACGTAATGCTTCGTTAAAACCAAAGAAGCAAAAGACGACGTCTGCCCGGACTTTGGTAAGCCATTGATCGGCGGATCCGAAATTGTTCGAACGCGGTCTGGTGTTTACCTCATCACCGGTAAAGCCGAGATGACGAAAGGAAAGTTTGTGTTTAGGATGGAACGCCTGAATGTATGACTCCAACCATCCCTGATGTTGCATGCGGTCAGCCAGGTTATTGCCAATCACTGCAATTCGACCATTTTCAGGGAGAGTCAGTGTCTGGGATTTTGCCTCGACCGTCACGAAAAAGATGAGCAAAAAGAGCGAAATCATCGGGGATGCGAAGCGACGCATAGTGTAATCCTCGTAAGTAGGCGAATTTCCAGATGAGCTGTATCGTTGAGTGTATCATGTAACAAACCAACATGTTAGTTTTTGCAGGACTCTCGAACTGATGACAACGATTCGACTTCATAGGCTGGCTCTCACTTTGATCCTGACGATTTTAGCGATGCCTCTTCAGGCTCAGGATGCCTCCGGAGTCAAACCAAATATCCTGATTTTGTTGGGGGATAACTGGGCTGCACCTCACGCTTCGATTCTGGGTGATGCTTCGGTGAATACACCGACCTTCGATCAAATCGCTAAGAACGGAGTGTTGTTTACAAATGCTTTTTGTCAGGTCCCGTCCTGTTCGCCCTCCCGGGCAGTGCTACTTACAGGAAAGTACGCGCATCAACTTGAGGATGCAGCTAATCTGTGGGGGCATTTTCCGGACGAACTCTGGACGTTTCCGCTGGCGTTACAACGAAGCAAAGACGCCTATCAAGTCGGTTACATGATCAAAGGTTGGGGGCCGGGATATTATTTAGGCGAGCGTCATACCAAAGCGAATCCCAATCCTGCCGGAGTGAAATCCGAATCTTTTGAAGCCTTCTTGAGTTCTGTGGGAGAAAAGCCGTTTTGTTTCTGGTTTGGTTCCCACGATCCCCATCGACCCTGGAAAGCTGACGAGGCGTATTATCAGGGACTCGATGAAATCCAAGTTGAAGTGCCGGGCTATCTGCCAGATCATCCTACCGTGCGACAGGAAATCGTAGACTACTATGCCGAAGTGCAAAAGTTTGATGACGAATGCGGAAAGATTATCGAGTCATTAAAACGAGCCGGGAAATATGAAAATACGATTATTCTGATGCTTGGTGACAATGGCTGGCAGATGCCGCGTGGTTTGGCAAATGTCTATGACTGGGGAACACATGTGCCGCTGGCAATCCAGTGGCCCGGGCGACTTAAAACGGATATGCAGTCAGAGACCTTTGTCAGCTTTGAAGATATCGGACCAACCCTGTTTGACTTAATGGGAATAAAAGACCGGAACATGACAGGTTCAAGCTTTGCCGGAGTACTAACCGGTGAGACGCAAAGTCATCGAGATCATGTTTTTCTGGAACGTGAACGTCATGCTAATGTAAGAGCTGATGATGCGACGTATCCTTGCCGAGCGATACGTACGCAGGACTATTTATGGATCTGGAATATTCGTCCTGAATTACACCCGGCAGGGGATCCCGTAACGCATTGGGCAGTGGGACCCTTTGGAGATATCGATAACTCGCTCACGAAAGCTCTACTGCTGGATGCCGACGGTGAATCCCCATTGGCTAAATGGAAAGAGCTTGCAGTTGGCAAACGTCCTGAATTCGAACTCTATGATCTCCGTACAGATCCCTGGCAGATTGAGAATGTTGCCGGGCACTCGGCCTATTCCAGTGTACATCGTCAATTGAAATCGGCGGTCATGCGGTGGATGCGTAAGACCGATGACCCGCGAGCGTCAGAATTGAAGACTCAAGTATTTGACGATTACGAGTACTTCGGTGGTCCCGCGAAAAAGAAGTGACAGCTTGTTACGGCTGAATCGACTCGAAAATCTTTTCCAGATGGGGTTTGAGAAATAGTTTGGCGCCGGATTTAGACAAGTGATTGTCGTCGACGTAATACAACGTGTTATTTTCCATATATCTGGCATGTCCGTCGGCAGTGAAAAATGCCGGGGCTGGGTCAAATACGGTGACGTTGGGTAGATCGATTTTTCTGAGGATGGCTCTCACGGATTGTTGCCGGTTTGTATGTTCTTCCAGTGAGACTCCCCGAGGAATAGCCTCTTCACGTTGAATCGAAATCACCGATTCGTAAATTGGATCATGATGCTGTAACGGCACTTGCTCCATGATCCATACTTTAATTCCCCAATCGCCTAGCTGCTCAAGCGTTTGATGTATGTTAGTCTTGAACACCTGACGGCTAGCATGCGGGCCGTACTCATTCGTGTTGTCATCGGTGATCAGATATTTCCTCAGACCGGTAGCATTTCCTTCGATGTTGTCAGACCACCGGGCCGCCATAATGACATGAGTTATGTCATGGCGCTGAATGAAATTCATTACGCCATTATTCCAAATCATAGTGTTCTCTCGATCGAACACTCGATAGGACCTGAACATCGGTACTGTACCGCCGCGAGCCGCTACGAAACCAGTCAGTTGGTGGCGTTTTGCTAATTCATGACATAGTTCGGCGACGACAAGCGAATGACTGTCTCCCCAAACCAGAATTTTGGGACGGTCGGCAATTGGCTGGGAAATCCCAATCGGTGGCAATCGGTCATATTCCGGATCCCAGATGGAATCCTTTATGTAGTGGATCGGAGCTTCTGCAGTAGCCAGGAGCTCTGTGATTTGGCTATTCCATCGTTTGGGAAGTCCATCGTTTTCTGAAATTCCTGCTCCTGTTCCCATAATCATCAAGGAAAACGAAGTGGAAGCAAGAACCAAACGTTTTTGGGAAGGTAATAAACGACGTAGTCGAAAGGGATTTTCTATTAAGTGGTACGAAGCGATGCCAGCGATGAGGCTGAGCGTGATCCCCAGAAGGCTGGTTTGCAGATCTAATTCCAAATGATTTGTGTAGCGAAGGTAGACAATGATCGGCCAATGCCAAAGGTAGAGCGAATAGGAAATCTTTCCCATGTAAGTCAGCGCTGGCATAGAGAGGAAACGGGAAACGGACGTCCGGGAGTTTCCATTTTTATTGAAGTAGAGTAGGGCAGCGGTTGCCAGACAAGGCCATAACGCTGCCAATCCGGGAAAGTCCATCTGCTGGTTGTAGAAAAAGAAGAAAGCAACGATCGCAGTGATCGCAGTGAGCGATCCAATTTCTGCGGTTTTGCGAAGAGTCTTTTTAAGCTCGGGGATGAATAGGATGATCGCACCAAGCAGCATTTCCCAGGCTCGTGTTGGCAAGATGAAAAATGCCTCGGTGGGATAGGCATGAACAGCCCAAAGATTGACAGCCATGGAAACAGCCGCCAGACTGCAAATGATGATACAAAGTCGCTTTCTGGAGACATTGCGGCAGAGAATCAGGATTAGGGGGAAGACGAGATAAAACTGTTCCTCAACTGCCAGCGACCAGGTGTGAAGCAATGGTACTAATTCAGCAGGGCCAGCAAAATAGTCCATCGAGTTGGCAAAGTAATGATTGGACACCAATGCCATTTGGGCGATGGCGGATTCGGCCAGTTTGTCATAATCCCCCGGAATTAACAGCCAGTAGCCTGTGACGAGCGTCACGGTGGTCATGAGCAATGCAGCTGGCATCAATCGACGGATTCGGCGCCCCAGAAAAACTCGCATCGAGAAGCGATCTTCCGACTGGGCTTTTAAGATCAAACTGGTGATTAGGAACCCAGAGATGACAAAGAAGATGTCAACTCCGATAAACCCACCACTGAAACTGAGTCCGGCATGAAACAGCAACACACCGATTACGGCAACAGCACGTAGTCCATCGATATCTGCTCTGTATTTCAGCTTTTCCATCACTCTGTCGACTGAAACCGAATTCTGTCTTTGAATACCAACGCTATCAGAACTCCAACTGATCCTGAAGCATGCTGGCCATCCTAGTATGAATCAATCCAGTAATTCAATACGAATCAAAGTGGCGATTCAGTAATCGATAGCTCTAGCAAGTAAAGAATTAAAACGGTTACAGAGATTTGGGAAAGCAGATAAGCAGCCCCGTGGAATTAGCGGGGTTTGTTGGGACGTTGATTTTCAACATCATGGAAATACCAGGTCGCCTCCTGCTCAAGCTCCTGCTTGAACTCAACCCATTGACAATATTCATGCCACTGACGATTCCAGAAAACTAATGCATCCTGAGGGATTTCATTGATTACAACTTCGCTCATTGTAAAACTCCTTTTTACAACTAAACCAAAAACGTATTGAGGTAACAGTAAAAGCTAATCCAGTAAAAGCTATACGGCTGGAAGCTAGTTAGCCTTGTATTTTGAACAATCAAAACTGTGTTACAAATATGATCGTGATCAGTCGTGACACGTTTGGTCACAGCGTTGTATGTAATACGCAAAAAGATGGAAAAAAGTTCAGAATCTTCTTACGCAAGAACCAAAGAATAAACTCGCCGTTGTCCCCTTCGGACCTTGAGAAAGTCAGAAGAAATAAGTTTAAAAGCTTAATTCTGTTCCCTGCGATTCTAGCTCACGCACTTCTGCGGGATTAATGCTGCGAGCAGTTTCGAACCCTTTTGATGTCAGCGAGAATTCGCCGCCCACTTGGTGCATGACTAAACCAGCATCGCACAACTGACGAAATCCATCTAGAAAACGAACGGTAATCTCAGGTTCAGTACGACTACGAAACATGACATGCAGATCGGCAGAACGCTCGACATAGACAGCGAGCATTCGCTGAGAGGATTCAAATTCCGTGTTGTTGCTCTTTAACTCAATAACGCCTCGATTACGAGTGATAGAGAGGATTACTTTGGCTTCAGCTGATAAAGCAACTTCAGCTGTTGGCGGACTGACTAGACGGTCTGAGGCTAACTGTGCCAGAGCTGCCAAAGTGGGGACACTATGAATCAAGTCCTTCCAAAGGTTGGCTTGGCCCGTGGCACTGGCGATAAAGGGAGGCAGATTCATTGTGACAATTGAGTTTCAGTCGATCCTGGAAAAGTAGTTACAGCTGTCGATTGATGACAAACCCACCACCTAAGTTATAGATGAGTAGAACCAATACGATATTCAGGCAAATCCACAGGAGCCCGGCAACGAGCGTAAATAAAAGTGCTTGCCAGAATGTCATTTTGAAGCTGATTTTTGCTAATACCAGAATACCCAGCAAACTGTAGAGTCCATAGCCAAAATATGCTGCGTAGCTGTAGATCGCCGTGAGTGTCCAACTTCTTATATAAAGTTGGAAATTATTTAAAATCAAATCAGGGTTATTATTCTGATTTATACGGCAAATAGAGGCGATTGCTAAAACGAACAATGCCGTGATGCTGATAAGGGTTGCCACAAATAGAAAGACTGCAATCATATAAGTAGTTGTACTTATAGATTCAATGGACATCAATCTACCACTCCCTTCCCGCATGATGCTTGCGCCCCGCCTCGGGAGATGGAATTACCCCCGTAATCCGTACAACCGGATCTCGACTGACTGAGATTTGAGATTGCTCTGAAAAAAGAGACTTTTGACTACAGAAGTAACCTAAGTTTCATTCACAGCCATTGAGCGCTCACATATTGAGAGAGAGAAGATAGGAAAAACTTCGTGATTCAAGCAACCACCACCGACGTATTTGAAGAAGATTCCCAGGCCGAAGTCAATGTAATTGGCAAACGCAAGGAACCAGCCCCTCGCAAGGAATCCCGCAACATTACGGATGATCCGATTCGTATGTACCTGATGCAGATGGGTGAAATTCCATTGCTGACACGCGAAGAAGAGCTGTGTTACGCGAAGCAAATCGAAGCCACTCGATATCACTATCGTAAAACCATGCTGGCAACGAACTACATGTTGCAGGCTGCCGTATCGATGCTGGACAAAGTACTCCACGGAAAACTGCGGTTGGATCGAACCATCGAAGTTTCGGTGACCAATGCCTCAGGAAAAGAAGCCGTACTGAAACGACTGGGTCCCAATCTGGAGACGATTCAGGAGTTATTGAAACTCAATCGACGCGACTTTAGTGAAGCGATCTACAAGAAGAATTCCAAGAAGAAGCGTCACGCGGCCTGGCGTCGGATGGTCATTCGTCGCAATAAAGCTGTTCGTTTAATCGAAGAGATGAATTTGCGAACAAACAAATTACAACCCGCATTCAAAGAATTATGCAAGATCCGGGAACGAATGGTCTCGCTGAAGCAACAACTGCGGGAAGTCGAAGAAGGTAAAGCAGATTCCTGGACCGATTCAGACGCATTGAAAACAGAACTTGTACATCTGATTAAAGTGACTCAGGAAAGTACGAATACGTTGACTCGCCGAGTCGATAATACGATTCTTTATCGAGATGCATATGACGAAGCCAAACGAAAACTATCAGCCGGAAACCTGCGACTGGTTGTTTCGATTGCTAAGAAATACCGAAATCGCGGCCTGACATTCCTCGATCTCATCCAGGAAGGAAACACCGGCCTGATGCGAGCTGTGGAAAAATTCGAACATCAACGCGGCTATAAATTCTCGACCTATGCAACCTGGTGGATTCGCCAGGCGATTACCCGAGCGGTCGCTGATCAAAGCCGAACCATTCGTGTCCCTGTACACATGGTGGAGGTGATGACTCGAGTGCGAAACCTTAGTCAGGAGCTGGTACAAATCCTGGGACGTGATCCCACTCCGGAAGAAGTTGCCGAGCACGGTAAAATGGAACTGAGCGACGCTCAATGTATTTTGATGATGCTCAAGCAACCCCTGTCGCTTGATCAAACCGTCGGTGACAGCGATGAAAACGAATTCGGTGATTTTATCAACGACCATCGTGAATTCGATCCACTGGCACGAGCTAACCATGATGCCTTGACGACGGAATTATCCGACGCGATGGAAGTTCTGAGTTGGCGTGAACGTGAGATTCTTAAGCTGCGATACGGTTTAGGTGATGGGTATTGCTACACTCTGGAAGAAGTCGGACGTATTTTCCAGGTGACGCGAGAGCGTATTCGTCAAATCGAAAACAAAGCAGTGCAGAAACTGCAGCAACCGTTCCGCTCGAAAAAGCTCAAATCGTTCCTCGACTAATCTTTGGTCAGGCAACATTCACGAGCAATCAAAGAACGTTAGAATGGATGGAAGTTGAAACAGACTTCCATCCATTTTTTTGTGGTCGCTATGAATCGTCTTTTCCTATTCGCCCTGCTCGCTTTCAATGCAACGCTCACCAGTGTTGCTCATGCCAAAGAACGCCCCAATATCCTCTTCATTTTTAGTGATGACCAATCGCACCGGACTGTCAGTTGCTACGATCAGGCCTACGATTGGGTAAAGACTCCCCATATTGATCAACTGGCTTCCACCGGAGTCAGATTCAAACAGGCCTATATTGGTACATGGTGCATGCCATCACGAGCAACCCAGCTTACCGGTTACCATCAGTTTGGTGTCGAGTCGATGCGGATGGAGGGAGAGTACCCCGGGAGTGCTTACGATCCTCAACAAGTCCCCTTCTGGCCTAGTGTCTTTCGTCGTCACGGTTATACGACCGCTCAAATAGGAAAATGGCACACCGGAGTGGATAATGGCTTTGGAAGAGATTGGGATTATCAAGCCGTTTGGAATCGCCCGGCGCATCCCGACAACGCAGGCAATTATTTCGATGATCAGATTATTGAAGTCAACGGTAAGAGTACACGAATCCAGGGGTACACGACCGATTGGTATACCGAACGTGCGGCTCAGTTTATTCGTGGAGAACTTGGTGGAGCAAATGATCAATCGTTAGCAACGGAAGATGATCCGTGGTACCTATGGCTTTGCTTCGGCGCGGTTCATGGCCCCTTTACTCCGGCTCAACGCCATTTTGATGCCTATCCGGATGCTCAGGTACCGATTCCGGAAGACATCTTCATGGGGGACAACCGGGCGGATAAACCTAAATACGTTCAGATACGTGATCGTTGGGCATTAGATAAAGATGGAGTGCCTGAATTAAAATCCGGAGTCCAGCAACGTACCGTGAAGAACGCTCCGATTCACGGAAACACGTTGCAAGATTGGGTACGCCAGTATCAACAGGGAGTCCTGGCAATCGATGATGCCGTCGGTAAATTAGTGGCAACTCTGAAAGAGACCGGACAATATGAGAATACCCTGATTGTCTTTGCTTCGGATCAGGGAATCGCCTGGGGACAAAAAGGGTTTCAGCAAAAGATTGCTCCCTATGATGCCAACATCCGCGGGCCTCTCATTATGAGTTACCCGGGTAAAATTGAAGCCGGAGGCGTGGTGGATGCTGCAGTTTCCGGAGTGGATTTACCACCAACATTCTTTCACTATGCCGGACTTCCTCTGCCCTGGAAAATGCACGGACACAACCTCGCTCCCGTTCTTAAAAACTCAGACCGAAAATGGCGTCATCCCACACTAACGGTCATGACCGGACAGAATTATGGCAACGCCACCAATGTGATTCCGACGGACGAGTCCATCCTGTTGGCGACCGCCAAAGTGCCCTGGTGGATTTCACTGGCCGATGGAGATTTCAAGTACATCCGGACACTTGTCGAAGGTGAGGTTGAAGAACTTTATGATCTGAAATCGGACCCTGAAGAACTCGTCAATCTGGCCTTCAAACCAGCATATCTGAATAAACTCCGACAAATGCGGGCTGCTACGATTGCGGAACTTAGAAGAACGAATGCGGGAATGGTGGAAAACCTCCCGGCTTTTTCGACTCCCAGATAATCAACCAGCAGACCCCCCTTCGATGATGCAAGATCCGTGGCAAAAGGAGATTGACGAAAACCTGATGGCATGGGAAGCGATCGCAGCTATGCATGCCCGGGGAAGTGGAGCCGAGTTCTATCGAGTAGAGCAATTCCTGAATGGAGAATGCCGATTAAGCCCGTAGGAATTAGAAGATCTTGGCCCTGTAGCCGGACTCTCATTACTGCACCTTCAATTCCCTATTGGAATTGATACACTTAGCTGGGCACGCCACGGGGCCACGGTGACCGGACTGGACTTTTCTCCTGCGGCCATCCGGGAAGCTAATCAATTCGCCCGCCAACTGGGAATTGATGACGCCACCTTTATGGTTTTCAGGCTGGATGATGCTCGTGAAACTCTGGGCGACCAGAAATTTGACGTTGTTTATATCGGCAGAGGCGCATTGTGTTGGTTACGGGATCTAACCAGGTGGGCGTCACTTTGTGCCAGTCTTCTCAAGCCTGGTGGAGTTCTGTACCTGGAGGAAGTACATCAGGTACGAAGTATGCTGGAAGTGGTCGAGCAGTCAGGACATAAGACGTTGCAGCCTCAATACAATCCGTTTAGCCGGGATGTCGTCTCGGATACGGCATCCGGTTCGTACGCAGATCACGACGCAGATACCGGAACCTTTGCTTATCACTGCTGGGAATACACATTCTCCGACATCCTTTATCCACTCATTTCCGAAGGCTTATAAATCGAATTGATTCATGAAGGCGAAGAGGGCTTTTATCGCGCCCAGGAAGGACTCATGGAACCGATTTCCGAGCACCATTGGAAACTGAAGCCCGAGTATGTTCCCATTCCAATGTCGTTCACATTAAAAGCCCGGCTACCAAAATAAAAATGCCGAATGAAAATTTGCTCTCCGGCAAAAGTGCTATTCGTTAACCGCTTCGACCATACTCTGTTTAGAAGTAAGCTTTCCGACGACGAGAAAAATGACCGGAGTAATGTAAAGCCAATAGGTAGCAGCTTGTTGAGGAGCCTCTAAATACCGGGAGGTAAGTCCCATCGCCAGTAAGATCAAGACCGAGCCAGTGGCAAACCAGGGGTAATACATCCGAGCTTTGATGAACACGCGGCCAATTAGCTCAGCGACGTGCATGGCGATCACGACCAGAATAATTACTACCCAAAACAAAACAATTTGCTGCATACCCTGAATGTTGTAAAACCAGTGGTCGAAATTTTCACGAGTGAATAGCCCCAGTAGTGTCATGATCGGAATGGAAGCAACAATCGTTGGGAGCAGAAACTGCATCGCAGGATTCTTTATTTTGGATTCACAGCAGGTCGTACCATTAAGTTCGGTTTATAGTACAGTTAGCTCGAGTTGCGGTCTGTCCTTACTTTTGGGACAGGTTTGCCACGGTTTGTAACGAATTTGCTACATTCAATTAAGATTCGAAAGTAATTCTGTCGTTCAGGTGTCCAGTGCGTCGTTTATTGTCCGTAACCTGCTCTATGTTGAGCCTCTTTATCAGCACGCTTGCTCTGGCTGCTGACTCCCCCAACGTATTGCTGATCTGCGTGGATGACTTACGTCCTGAGCTACGTAGTTTTGGCGCCGACTACATTCATTCGCCAAATATTGACGAATTGGCATCTCAAGGCCGCGCCTTTCGTCATCACTTTGTCCAGGCTCCAACCTGTGGAGCCTCCAGGTATACACTACTCACCGGTTTATACGGACCGCCAGGAAATGGAGCCCTGTTTCAACGCGCAGGACGCGTGCAAGCTAATCCGGGCAGTATTACACCGAGCATGCCGGCCTGGTTCAGGCAACATGGCTATACCACTGTATCTGTAGGAAAGGTTTCTCATCATCCGGGAGGTCGAGGTGGATCGGATTGGAATTCGAAAGAATCGATTGAGATGCCCAATAGTTGGGACCGACATTTACTGCCTGCTGGCGACTGGCAACATCCGCGGGGCTGGATGCACGGATTAGCACACGGGGAAATCCGTAAAAATGCCAGGGAAATGGACGTGTTACAGGCTTCACCGGGAGGAGATGAAATCTATCCGGATGGGATTTCGATCGACGAAGCACTGACGCAAATGTCCAGCTTGTCTCAAGGCGACAAACCGTTCTTTTTGGCAGTCGGCATACTTCGACCTCATCTTCCGTTCGGAGCTCCCAGGAAATACCACGACCTCTATGCTCAGACAGAGCTGCCACCAACCCCTCATCCTCAAAAGCCCGACGGTCGTACGACCTGGCATGGATCAGGTGAATTCATGAAATACAATCGTTGGGGACGTAATCCTAATGCCGATGCCGATTTTGCAATCGACGTTCGTAAAGCATATGCCGGCTGTGTAAGCTATGCCGATGCTCAAGTCGGTAAATTGCTTGCCCGCTTAGATCAGCTTGGTGAGCGAGAGAATACAATTATCGTGCTGTGGGGAGATCACGGCTGGCACTTAGGTGAACATGCTATCTGGGGCAAGCATGCGTTGTTTGAAGAATCTCTGCATTCGCCCCTAATTATCAGTTTTCCCGAAATGAAACATCCCGGGAAACAAACTCATTCTATGGTGGAGACATTGGATATCTTCCCAACGCTTTGTGACTTGGCTGGATTGGATACTCCCGGGCAACTCGATGGGGTCTCATTGGTACACGTTTTAGAGAACCCATCGGCTGCCGGCCATACAGCCATTGGGTATTCAGGCCGAGCGCGAACAATTCGAACGCAATCACATCGGCTGATCCTTCATCGAGATGGCTACGCGGAATTGTATGATCATTCGAGCTCTGCCGGTGAAACGAAAAATGTTGCCGGCGAAAATGCCACATTAGTCGCTGAGCTTTCCAAACAGTTAAAACAGCGACTTGGAGAGGAATAATCCGGAGATGGTGATTACATCTGAAGATTTGATTCGATTTCAACAGGATGGTTTTGTCGTGTTGAGAAAGTATCTTAACGCTGACGAAGTCGCTGAAATGCTGAAGCAGGTTCAACGATTCGTTGACGATGTCATTCCAACACTCTCGGCCGAAGAAGCATTTTACGAAGAGAAATCACGACCAGAGACTTTGAAGCAAATTCATCGAATGTGTGAGCATGACTCGTTCTTCGCTGACCAAATGACCGGAGATCGTTTTCGTCCTTTGGCTGAGTCTCTGTTACAGACGGAGGTAGTCGTCAAGAATATGCAGTTCTTTAATAAGCCTCCGGAGATCGGCAAGCCAACACCACCTCATCAGGACGGATATTACTTTATGTTGGAACCGAATGAAGCGTTGACGATGTGGCTGGCCCTGGATGATGTCGATGAAGAGAATGGTTGTGTGCGGTATCTGGCCGGTTCTCATTTGTCAGGTATGCGACCTCATGGGAAATCCGGTACGTTAGGCTTCTCTCAGGGAATCCAAAACTACAACGAAACTGACCTGAAAAACGAGACGGCTATTCATGCGGAGCCGGGCGACCTCATCATCCATCACTCAATGACCATTCATCGAGCCAATGGTAATCAGTCTAACACTCGTCACCGACGAGCCATGGGAATGGTTTACTACTCAGCCGCAGCGCAGGTCGCATCAGAAAAAGTGGCCGAGTATCAACGGAGTCTGGTTGAAGAGCTAACGGCCAAAGGCGATATCTAAATCATTCTCTTTTTCGTTAGCTGGATAAGTTAGTGATGGCAGCTTCGATGAGTTTTTTGGAAGCTAGTACACCTGGCACAGGTTTGAGTTTACTCCCTTCCCATTCGATGGTCAGGAATCCGCGATAGTCACCCTCATCGATGATCTTCAACAGGCGGTTGTAGTCAAAATGTGGTTGTTTGCCGTTTTCGTCAAAGCTGTGCATCTTGCAACTAATGGTTGCGGTATAGGGCATCATTGCTGCTGTGCCGTCGTATACATTATTAACCTGTTTTCCAAAGTCCGGCATCAATCTAACCGCGGGATGATTGAGTTGTTTGCACACCTCAGCTAAAAACGCTCCTCGTTGACTGAGTTTGGACGCCCCCGGTTCGATGACGATCGTGACATCCTTTTCGGCAGCGGTATCAGCTAGTGGTTTCAGAGCCTCAACACTGGCTTCGACTCCCACCCGCTTGTCATCTCCCGGAGCTCGCAGGAAGACTCGTAAATATTGAACTCCTAATGCAGCCGACCGGTCAATCGACGGGAGTAGTTTTTGACGACTGGATTGAGCGTTTTCCGGTTTGGCATCCAGTGCACCGGTCATCAAGAGAAACAACCGGGTTCCGGCATCAACACTGCGTTGTCGTAGTTTCGCCAAATAGGATCTGTCGTCCAGTTTGTCTGCTGGCAATCCGCCTTCCCATAAGTCAATCGCCTTAATGCCGAAGGTGTCGACGGTAAATTGAGCGAAATCCAGGGGATCAAGTGAGCCATCTTTGAACATCGCTCGTAGAGAATATTGACTTAGACCAATCTCGTATTTTGGAGTATCCAGTGTCGCTTCTGCCTGCAGCAATCCGGCAAATGCAGGAGAAGCGAGAGCCAACGAGCCGGAACGTGTGAGAAACTGACGACGTGAATGATTCATACTGAGTGCTTTCTGCCTGGGCTATGAAGCAGAACCAGGAAGTGAAAGGGAGTGAAGTGGGAAGTTTGACTTTGGAGATTATAACGTACGATATCCGAGTCCAGTTTCCAGACTCAGCAAATTCATGAATTGAACAATGGCTGAAGCTATAATGCAAACAACATACGCTGGACAAATTCGACGCCGGGCCTCATGACTATTTGCCGCCTACTCATCAGTTTCTTACTCTGTCTGATAGTGACCGCTATCTCTGCGCAGGATGAATGGCCCTATACGCCTGTCGTGAAACCGGAAGTTCCCACTGTCGGCTTAAAGAATTGGGGACAGGGGGACTTAGATCGTTTTGTATTGGCGAAATTGGAATCCAGGCAGATAACACCTGCCGAACGTGCCGACAAAATCACCTTAGTGCGTCGGGTTTACCTGGATCTTATTGGTCTGCCTCCTTCGTTGTCTGAGCAACAGCAGTTTCTCGAAGACGAAAGCCCGGATGCTTTTGCGAAACTCGTCAATCAATTACTGGATGACCAGCGGTATGGTGAACACTGGGCACGATATTGGCTGGATCTTGCGCGGTATGCAGATACGGCTGGTTACGAAGGTGACCCGGATTTGCCATTTGCCTGGCGTTATCGGGATTACGTTATTGACTCTCTTAATAGAGATAAGCCATACAACAGATTTATTCTGGAACAGTTGGCTGGAGACGAATTGGTGGATATCACCGGTGCAGGTGAGTTGCCTAATCCACCGGCAGAAAACTTAGTTGCCATGACGTTTTTGCGGTTGGCTCCGTTTACAGAACCTCGTGGAGATGAATCGCGTCACGAGATGTTGAGCGAAATGACCACGACCGTGAGTAGCGTCTTTTTGGGACTCACCGTGGGCTGTGCAAAATGTCATGATCACAAGTATGATCCGATTCCGACAAAAGATTTTTATCGCATGAAGGCCTTCTTTGCGACCGTCGCCATTCCCCCACCACGACGTGGAGATGGCTTTCAAATTGGAGGACCCACGCCCGCAGAATTCTATCGAGATGGCGAAGAAGATGCGATCGAGAAGAAACGCGATTTGTTGCAACAGGAAGCTGCGGATGCGAATCAAGAACGTGAAGAGATTTTGGCTAAGTTTCGCAACCGTCTAAAACTTAGCCCCGGGTTTGGAATTCAGGCTCTCGGAGGACAGTTCGGAAATGATTATTTCTTTGATCAACAACATGTAACTGACAATCAGACGCACACCACAGCAGTAACAGCTGGTAAATCGACCTGGGCATTCTATACCGATGGAAAACTATCGACAGATCAGGGGTCATTGGCCGGTGAGAATCGGGGACATTGGTACGCGGGACTCGAGGACCCTCAGTATGTGACACTGGGTGCTGCCACCAACGGTAGCGGTAGTTTCCAGGCCGCTCCGTTTAATGGCAAGCTGGCACAGATTATGGTCTTCGATAAAGTACTGAATGCCAAACAGTTGGAAATGCCCTGGCAGGAAATTGCGAAGTTAGATGGGCTGAGATTTTGGCTGGATGCTTCCGATCTGGATGCAGATCCGGATACGGCTAACCCTGAAGTTGGTCAGCCTGTGTCCCGTTGGCGGGATAAGGTGTCCGGCGTGGAATTGCGAGCCACTGAAGAGGATCTTCGTCCCGTCCTGTCGACCTTGAAGGATTCTGAGATTCCTGCCGTCGGCTTTGATGATGATTTTCTAAAAGGTTCCGCTGAAGATCTGCTCTTTCTGAAGGACGTAGCCGGTACGGTCGTTACCGTATTTAGTAGCGAGGACAATGACGAGTCGTACATATTCGAAGTGGGAGGTGACGGTCAGTTTATTACTACGTTTGTGAATCCCACTGCTCGTGGAGCTAACCGTCTGGAGGAATTGATTGCCTCAGGGGATCATTCAGACATCCCACAGGAAGAACGTGAACGCTATCTGGATTTGGCAAACAAAGCGGACTTCCTGCCCCAACATCTTCGCCGCCTACAGCCCATGGCAATGACTTTACGACATTCCTTTGGGCCACCGTACGAACCGGGAGTACCCACTTCGAGAGTCATGGTTCGTGGCGAATGGGATAATCCGGGCGAAGTTGTGGAACCGGGATTTCTGAGTGCGGTGACTGGAAATCAGGATCCCGCTGAAATACGACTCGATACATTCAAACGCTGGCCGACGCGCAGTCGACGTAAAGCATTGGCTGATTGGATCGCCAGTAAAGAGAATCCATTGACGGCACGAGTGATGGTAAATCGTCTCTGGTACCGACATTTCGGCCGAGGCATTGTGGAAACACCAAGCGATTTTGGCAATCTCAGTGGAGGGCCATCTCATCCGGAATTATTAGATTATTTGGCGACTGAATTTGTCGAGCATGGTTGGAGCCTTAAACATATTCATCGGCTGATTTGTAATAGTAGTACCTACCAGCAGCAAAGCGATGTGGAAAACCCAGCTGCTCACAATGCCGATCCGGAAAACGAATTACTGTGGAAATTTCCTATCAGACGTTTGGGTGCGGAGGTTGTGCGAGACAGCATCCTTGCAGTTTCGGGCCGGTTGAATACAGAGTCCTATGGGTTGCCGATCTTTCCGCCATTACCCGATGGTATTGAAGATCGAGTGAAGTACGATAACAGCAAATGGGCAACCCAATTTGGTTCGGAGGGTCGTCGGCGAAGTATCTACATTTATCAACAACGGACTCTCAATATGCCGTTGCTGCAGACATTCGATGCTCCGGTCTGCGACGAATCACGACCGCGTCGACGTGCAAGTACTACTGCATTACAAGCATTGGCAATGTACAACGGTCCGTTGGTGACCATGGAAGTCGAGCATTTTGCCGAGCGTGTATTGGAAGCGGCGGATGTGACTCCTGCCGGTAGAATCGCTCTGGCGATCCGCCTCGCCCTTGGTCGGGAAGCGACCGAGTTGGAATTGCAGGAGCTCGGAGAATACTATGCAACATTCGATGATGCTCGTCAGGCAATGATCAGTATCTGCCGTGTCCTGTATAACACCAGTGAATTTCTATATTTGGATTAGAGCGACATGTTTTCCAGACGAAACCTGCTAGCTAACACCTTCAACGGTTTGGGGATGCTTGCGCTAACGGATCTTCTGCAGGCAAACGAATCTACGGGGACGCGTCCTTTTGCACCTCGCGCCCAACACATTACTCGCAAAGCCAAACGATGCATTTTCCTGTTTATGCAGGGGGGAGTCAGCCAAATGGACTCCTATGAATACAAGCCCGAATTGAATCGTTTGCATGGTAAACGTATCCCCGGGTCTCATAACGTACGAGGCGAAATTCAGGGTAGAATTTCACACCCGCATTCACTTGTCGGTAGCCCGTTTAAGTTCAAACAGCACGGAGATTCTAAAAAGTACGTTTCCGAACTATTTCCAAAGATTGCTTCTCATGTGGATAAATTGGCATTTATTCATGGCATCGAGACCGACAATCCAAACCATGGCCCCTCGACGCTGCACGTTACAACTGGCAGCCAGTTTCCCGGCGGGGCATCGGTTGGTAGCTGGGTTACCTATGGATTAGGCACCGAAAATAATGACATGCCTGCCTATATGGTGATTCAGGATCCTCGGGGGGCGCCGGTCAATGGTGCTCATACCTGGGGTAACGGATTCTTACCCGCAGCTTATCAAGGTACGCTGCTGAGAAATGAAGGAACGCCCATTCTCAATTTGGATCTGCAGCGCGGATTAGAGCGTGATCGACAGCGAGGGGAATTAGACCAACTTAGAAAATTAAATCAGCGTTATAGCGAGAGATTTCCGGGAGCCACGGAACTAGAAGCAAGAATTGAGTCCTACGAATTGGCTTACCGCATGCAGGCAACCGCTCCGGAACTGGTCGATCTGTCTCAGGAACCTGAACATATTCATAGTCTGTACGGGCTGGATAATCCCAGAACGGCCGGATTTGGTAAACAGTGTCTAATGGCTCGCCGCCTGGCAGAAAGCGGAGTGCGTTACTCGATGGTGATTCATGGAGTGCAAATTGGGGGAGACAGCTGGGATCATCATGGTGATGTCAAAGGCAGGATGATTCGTCAATCGTCAGAAGTCGATACGCCGGTAGCTGCATTACTCACCGACTTACAACAGCGGGATATGCTGAAAGACACGCTTGTAGTCTGGGCATCGGAAATGGGACGCACGCCATTTGTCCCTGGTGGCATTGGTGGTTCGCCGGGCCGTGATCATAACAAGTATGGTTTGGTCATGTGGATGGCAGGCGGAGATGTACAGGGCGGAGTCACCGTTGGTGGTACCGATGACTTTGGGTTGCGAGCTGCCGACGAGCCGATCCATATTCGCAATGTGCATGCCACAATCCTCGACCTCATGGGACTCGACGATGAGCTACTACGTTATCTACATTCCGGACGATATCGTCGATTGACGGACATCGGTGGTGAAGTTCTCCATCAGGTACGTCGGGGCGAGGCGTAGTCAGTCCATTGCTGTGCCGGCCTATTCTTTCGTGACAACCTGGCAACTGCTGCCCGGACCCTTGGGATGTACAAATGTGACTCGTACTCCATCGCCCCGGTTGTGAGCAATATCGGTACCGAATCGGAAGTTACAGTTTCTTGCTTTCCGCAAAGTCGTCGTTAGATCCAACTCTGTTCCATTTGATTTACGAACGGAAAACTCAATCTTGAAATTCGAGATGCGGACGAGTCGTTGATATTGATTGACATTCACAATTTTCTCACCGTTGATCACGGTAATGATGTCACCTCGTTCCAGTTGGTACACTTCCGCAGCATTGGATTCAGCTAGTAAGCAACTCAATGGAGTAAGCAAGATCATAAGAGCAACGAATTTCAAAGGGGCCATGGGTTATTCTCCAGCGGTTTCTTGTTGTAGTGATGCGA
>CETM01036602.1_pt1 | contig 24387 bp, 21 predicted proteins | sample 361451 | NCBI WGS metagenome assembly CETM01 (sample SAMEA2622690, study PRJEB7988) | marine metagenome | isolation source: saline water (ENVO:00002010), including
ACCAACCTCACCGACTACGGCTGCTTCGCCGAGCTGGAAGAGGGTGTCGAAGGCCTGGTCCACGTGTCCGAAATGGACTGGACCAACAAGAACATCCACCCGTCCAAGGTCGTCCAGGTTGGCGACGACGTCGAGGTGATGGTTCTGGACATCGACGAAGAGCGTCGTCGTATTTCTCTGGGCATCAAGCAGTGCACCACTAATCCGTGGGAAGACTTCAGCGCTCGCTACAACAAAGGCGATCGCGTTGCTGGCAGCATCAAGTCCATCACCGACTTCGGCATCTTCATCGGCCTGGAAGGCGGTATCGACGGCCTGGTGCACCTGTCCGACATCTCCTGGTCCGAGACGGGTGAAGAAGCCGTACGCAACTTCAAGAAGGGCGATGAGGCCGAGGCCGTCATCCTGTCCATCGATCCGGAGCGTGAGCGCATCTCTCTGGGCATCAAGCAGCTGGACAGCGATCCGGTTGCCGAGTACCTCGCCGTCAACGACAAGGGTAGCGTTGTTACCGGTCGCGTCGTCGAAGTCGATGCCAAGGAAGCGCACGTCGAGCTGGCAACAGACGTTGTGGCCGTGCTCAAGGCGTCCGAGATCAGCGCCGATCGCGTTGAAGATGCGCGTAACGCCTTGAATGAAGGCGACAGCGTCGAAGCCCGCATCGTGAGCGTGGATCGCAAGAGCCGCGTGATCAACCTGTCCGTCAAGGCCAAGGATCAGGACGACACCCGTAAAAACATGGGTCGCCTGCGCGAGCAAGAGTCCGAGTCTACACCGACGACCATCGGTGATCTGATCAAGCAGCAGATGGGTCAGGACTAAGTCCAGCCCCGATGTCTCGGCCTGCCGAGACGTCCTGAAGCTTGAACAAAAACGCCGCCCCCCAGGGGCGGCGTTTTTTTTGGTTCTGCTTGTGGACTCGGGAGAGTTATTAACCTTAGCCGCAAAGCATGCGCTTTGCCGTTGCGTCATTCAGTCGTCTAGTGCTGGCGAAGCATTCAAGAACCAGTCTTTCATGGTCGTGGTGATCTGGCGCATTTCCTCATCGAGGGTGACATAGGCGGGCATGGTATAGAGCCAGCGGCCGAAACTTCTTAGCCAGACACCGCGACTGCGGGCGAAGTCCTGGGCTCCTTCGAGGCTTGCCGCATCGTGCACTTCGATCACCGCGGTGGCGCCGAGTACGCGGACGTCCTCAACGGCAGGGTGTGCCTTTAGGCTGGCATCCTCGACCAATTCCTGGCGAAGAATCGCGTTCAGAGAGGCGATCTTGCCCAGGTAATCTTCCTCCTCGAAGACCGCCAGGCTTTCCAGGGCCACGCGGCAGGCGAGCGGGTTGCCCATGAAGGTGGGGCCATGCATGAAGGCGCGGTTGGGGTCTTCGCTTAGAAAAGCTGAGTAGACGGTATCTGTGGCCAGCGTCGCTGCGTGTCCCAGGTAACCCCCGGTCAGCCCTTTGGAAAGCACCATGATGTCCGGTGTAACACCGGCGTGCTCGGCAGCAAACATCTTGCCGGTGCGTCCGAAGCCGGTGGCCACCTCGTCGAAGATCAGCAGCACGCCGAATTCATCGCATAAGGCTCTGGCTGCCTTGACGTAATGCGGCGAGGTCATATTGAGGCCGCCTGCAGCTTGCAGTAGAGGCTCCATGAGCAGCGCGGCGATCTCGTGATGGTGCGCCTCGAGCATCTTTCTCAGGCCTTGGATGTCGGCTTCCACGGCGTCTCTCGGGGCGTCGAAGGCTGCCGTGGGGGCGGGTGCAAAAAGGTGTCTGGGCAAGAAGCCGGAAAACAGCGAATGCATGCCTTCTGCGGGGTCGCATACCGCCATGCAGCCTGCCGTGTCGCCATGATAAGCCTTCATCAGCGACAGCATCCGGTGCTTGCCTGGGCGGCCGCGCTGTACTTGGTACTGCACAGCCATTTTCATGGCGACTTCCATTCCGACCGAGCCACTATCCGAGAAAAAGACATGATTGAGACCTGGCGGTGTTATGCGAACCAGGGCGGTCGACAGTTGGTCGGCAGCTTCATGCGTCAGTCCACCGAGCATGACATGGCAGAGAGCATCGGCTTGCTGTTTGATTGCCGCAACGAGTCTGGGATGCCCATATCCATGGATCATGCACCACCAGGAGCAAGTGGCATCAAGAAGTTGCTCGCCATTTTCCAAGGTAAAGTGCGCTCCAGTACCACCTATTACCTTTAGGGCGGCGGGTTGAGTCTGCATCTGTGCATAGGGATGCCAAAGTGGCTGGCTCATGTAGCCCTCTTTGTTAACAAGGTCATATATTCAAGGTTAACAGATTCTCTTCGTTTCGGTCATCCTCTCGGGCATCCTTTTGGCGTCTATGTAAGAATGAGTAAAAATTAGCCAATGAGAATGTGTTGGGTTTCTGATATTGTCGTTTAAAATAAAAACGATTAGACTTGGGCCAGGTCGATTACATCCCGGCTTTGCTGATCCACTATCCCGTAGTGTCTACCAGAAGCATATATAAGGAATTGCCATGTCCCTGCTCAACGATTACATGCAGAAAGAACAGATGCTCAAGCAGCTCACTGACGAGCTCCAGAAGATGGAAAACGACAATCGTTTGAAGTCTGAGCTTGAGTTCAAGGAAAAGCTCGAAGCACTGATGAAAGAGTACGCTAAAAGCGCCGCTGACGTCATCGAGCTCGTCGACCCCAAGGCCGCTTCCCGTGCCGCTGCGGGTAAGCCGGAATCTTCCGGTGGCCGTCGTAAGCGCAAGCTGAAGATTTACAAGAATCCAAATACCGGTGAAGTCGTCGAGACTCGCGGTGGCAATCAGAAGACCCTCAAGGCCTGGAAGGACGAGTACGGTAACGATACCGTCGAGTCCTGGCTGGTCCGCGTGGAAGAGTGACGTAGCCTCTTGTTCGGATATCGCCCCCGGCCTTGCCGGGGGCGTTTTTTTTGGAAGTTAAAATGTTCTTTAGGACATCAGTTCGTGGTGTTTGCTCGCTCGGTTCTTCAAGTGTGTCGCCATAAAGCAACACGTGGCTGATGGCGTTATTATGTGCTTTTGCTCCCTTGTGTAGTGAAAAGGCGTTAATAGTTCCCGTCGCCAGGAAATATTTCATCGCCTGCCAGTCAGTCGTCGCCATCACTAGTGCCATGCCGCTGGTTATGACGCTTATTCTCTGCATGGTTTCCACGGGAAGCTCGGTGTGCCAGAGGCGCCATGCGGTCCAAAGGCTAATGGTTGTTTTGGGCAGGGGAGTAGTGAAATAAGCTGTGGCCATGAGCCTGAAGTGGCTTCAATGGGGCGTAAGGTGTGGTCAAGGCGTATGTAAATGTATGCGGCGTATTTGCTGCCTACTGCCTGCTAGCTACTGCCTGTAAGGGGGTTGAGGAGTATCTTGGCTGGACTCGCGGACGAGATGGGTTAATGCCCTATAGCTGGGCGAAGGCAATTTTTGCCATTTTTTTGCTACTTTTTAGCTGCTTCTTAGGAAGTTTTTAGGCAGCGCCTAGCGATAGCGGTAGATCCTAAGGCTTGGCAGGAAGGGGGTGTCCTCAAGGCGCTCGTCGCTTCTTTTGGCACGCGTGCGCTTCTCCTGCGGGGTGGGCTGGGGCTGATTATGATCAGGCAGCAGGCCATCTGTGCTGGGAATGAATAGCGGCAGTGCGATGTTCATGGCGCGACGCTCGCGGCCGTCGGCGAGCGGTTCGGTAAAAAAGAGATTGGCGCGCATCAGAGGCGCCTGCTTCTGTACCTGGGCCAGTGGCTCACTGTCAGGAATGCCGGCCAGGTGCTTGAGTTGAATGCGGATATGCGGCGATTCTGTATCGAGTGCCAGCAACTTTTTCTCAGCGTCGCGGACGCTCAGCTTCTTGATCGAGCGACCGCTTGAATACCAGGCCAGTCGCACGCGGGAGAGGGGGGCATTCGCCACCGGTATGGCGCGCCAGCATTGCTTGAGGTGAAGTCTGGCAAGGCCTTGGCCGGTGAGGTGTGCATGCAAGGCCGGGTGGCGAAATGGCAGTACCGCCTTGATCTCGGGGATAAGGTCGGCGGCATGCTCACGAATCTTTGCCAGTATGCCGGCGAAGTCGTCTTTGGCTTCATTGACCTTTTCCACATGCTCGAGGATCTGCTGGTCGGCGGCAATCAGCCCGATATAGCTGCGGGTGGCGCGTCCATCCTGTCCGTCCTGATACCAGAAGTCGAGCAGTGCGGCTCTTAGCCAGTCGGCGTCGGGTGTCGTGTGGTGCAACGCCCAGGCGCCGACGCCTCTCTCACGGTTCTGTTCCCGGAAGCACTGAACCAATGCCTCGATTCGATTGATGATCGTGTCGAACGCCGCTTCCAGCTCGGCCAGTAGGCGGTACTGTAGCGGTTGAAGGTCTTTCGTCTGATCCAGGTGTTGGTCGTCCTGCATGGTACTGGTTCGTCATTCCTGGCCGCGTTCGGCGCGCATGATCATCTCGTCGATTTCGGTCTCATCCATGGCGGGCTCGCCGGCAATGCGATGGGACTCATCGGCCCAAGCGCCCAGGTCGAGCAGTTTGCAACGTTTTGAGCAGAATGGTCGATGCAGGTTGTCCTCTACCCAAGCTACCGTTTTGCGACACTGAGGGCAGGCGACTTCCAAAGGGCGAGAAGCGTGTTCTTGGGTCATATGGGTCTCGTGCGGATTAAGAGTTGCGTCAGCATGCCCAATCGTCGCGGCCAAGGCAATTCAGCTTGACTGAGCCTTCCTCAAGGGACGTGCTCAAGAGGCCTCGCGAAGACGGCGATATAGGCGATCGAGTCTGGTGACCTGGTGAGCCAGGTCATCGGTATCCCCGCTGTTGTCGATAACGTCATCGGCTTTCGCAAGCCGTTTTTGCCTGGGCATCTGAGCCGCTACTATCGCGCGGGCCTGCTCTTCATCAACGCTGTCGCGGTTGGCGGTTCGGCTGATTTGCAGGGCTTCGGGAATATCGATCACCAAGCAGCGGTCAACCAGTCTATGCTGATCCGATTCGAATAACAGCGGGGACACCAGCAGGTGATAGGGGGCGTCCGTTGCCGCCATGCGCGCTAGGTGTGCTTCCAGGCGTTGCCGAATTCGCGGATGGGTGACCGACTCCAGCCATCGCCGCTCGGCTTCATCGCTGAAGACAATGCTGCGCAACGCGCGGCGATCCAGATGACCATCGGCGGTTAGTACACCTGGGCCGAAGTGATTGGCGATATCGTCAAGGGCGGGCTCGCCCGGTTCGACGACTTCGCGTGCCACATCATCGGCATCGACCCAGTCGATGCCGTGGGCCGCGAAGGCTCGTGCAACGGTCGACTTGCCAGAGCCGACGCCACCGGTAACACCGATCGTAAGGCTCATGATATCAGGCCCAGATAGGCGGCTTGCAGTGGCGCCCCGGCCAGCAGGGCAATCCAGCCGGCCATGGCCAGGAAGGGGCCGAAGGGCATGGGAGCGCCACGCAGTCGTGGAACGGCGATCTGGATGAGGATGCCAATGATGGCGCCCACCCCAGCCGATAGTATCAGCACCATGGGTAGGGTCTGCCAGCCTAGCCAGGCGCCCAGCGCGGCCAGCAGCTTGAAGTCGCCATAGCCCATGCCCTCTTTGCCAGTGATGAGCTTGAAGAGCCAGTAAAAGCTCCATAGAGAAAGATAGCCGGCCATGGCGCCAATGACCGCCGAGGTCAGCATGAGTGGTTGAAACATCAACTGGTAGCCAAGCCCGGCCCATAGCAGAGGAAGGGTGATGATGTCGGGGAGCAGCTGAGTGCGAAAGTCGATCACTGCTAAAGTGAGCAAGGCCAGGCAAGCGCCTATCAGGAAAAGGCTCTGAAGGCTGGCGCCGTGGATGGCGATGACGGCCACTACCAGCGCCATTCCAGCAAGCTCAATCATCGGGTATTGCAGGCTAATCGGTTGCTTGCAGCTCGCGCATTTTCCCCGCCGCTTCAGGAAGCCGAGCAGGGGGATATTGTCGTGCCAGCTGATGGGAGCGTTACAGGCTGGACACTGCGAGGCTGGGGTCATCAGGTTGAAACTGGCCGGAGATTCTTCTTCGAGCTCCAGTGCTTCGCGGGCTTCCGCTCGCCAGCCTTGCATTAACATCACCGGCAGCCGAGTGACCACGACATTCAGGAAACTGCCCAAGCATAGACCGAGGGCAACGGTCAGCGGCCAGAGTAGGAGAGGGGGAAGATCGGCAAGCAAGGGGGGCTCCTAGGCTTTGCATGTTCAGGAAAAATGAGCATTGTGCCTGTTCTGGGCAGGCCCGTGGTGGCGACGGGCCTGCCAGCGTTTGGCTAGATGACACTGCCCAGCTCGAAGATTGGCAGATACATTGACACAACGAGGCCGCCGACCAGAACACCGAGCACGACGATAATGAATGGCTCGAGCAGCGAGGTCAGGGCATCGACCTTGTTGTCGACTTCCTCCTCGTAGTACTCCGCCACCCGACTGAGCATGGCATCCAGCGAACCTGCTTCCTCGCCTATGCCCACCATCTGCACGGCGAGCGCCGGAAATTGCTCGGTCAGCCGCATGGCGAAGTGGAGCTGCTGCCCGGCCGAGACATCATCGCGCACCTGGAGTACGGCACGTTCATAAACCTTGTTGCCGGAGGCACCAGCGGCAGTCTCGAGCGCCTCGACCAGCGGGACACCGGCACCGAAGGTGGTGGCGAGTGTGCTGGAGTACCGCGACACCGATGATTTGTCGAGAATGTCGCCGATCACCGGTATCTTCAGCGCCAAGGCATGCATCCGATAGGTAAAGGCATCGGAGCGTCGCATGCCCTGGCGAATCAGCATGATACTCGCAACAACCAGACCGATTCCCCAAAGCCAGTATTGCTGGGCGAATTCTGACAGGGCGATGGTCATGCGTGTCATTGCCGGGAGCTCTGCACCAAAGCCCTGAAAGAGGCTCTCGAACTGCGGAACCACTTTGATCAGCAGTAGTGCGGTCACGCCAATACCCACCGAGATGACAGCGACGGGATAATAGAGCGCTTTCTTGACGCGCCCCTTGAGCGACTCGATCTTCTCTTTGTAGCTGGCCACCTTCTCAAGCATATGATCGAGCGAGCCCGATTGTTCGCCTGCTTCGATCATGTTGGTAAATAGGCGGTCGAAGTATTTTGGGTGCCTGCGCAGAGCGTCGGAAAAGCTGGTGCCTGACGCGATGTCGTTCATCAAATCCTGGACCAGGGCGCTCATGGTTGGGTTCTTGAGGCTTTCCGCTACCACGGAGAAAGCCTGCAGCATTGGCACGCCTGCCTTGATCATGGTGGCCAACTGGCGAGCGAAGATCATGATATCGCGCGACTTGATCTTGCTCACTCCAATGCCAAAGCTGCTTTTGCGGCGTATGCTCTTGACGAGAATGTTCTGGCTAGTAAGTTGCTGCTCTACCTCATGCTTCTCTTTGGCAGCGATCTCTCCTGACACCCGCCGGCCGCCGGGGCCCTTGCCCGACCATTTCCAGCGTTGCAGCTTTGCTGACTTTTGTTTCTTGGGCTGTCGCGCCATGGGCGTTCCTCTAAGATGATGATAGGCCCGTTTGGGTCATGATCGACAACGATGTGGCGTCGGTTCAGTCCCGAATAATACGGTTGATCTCTTCAAGGCTGGTCATCCCTTGCATGACCTTGAATAGGCCACTTCGACGCAAATCCGGGTGGCCTTCACGCCGTGCCTGCTCGTCCAACTCCAAGGCGTTGCCATTGCGCATAATCAGCTGGCTGATGGCGTCGCTGATCGGCACCACTTCATAGATGCCGACGCGTCCCTTGTAGCCAAGCGTGCAATGACGGCAGCCGACCGGGTGATAGATGGTCGCCTGCTGGATTTCGTCTTCATTGAAACCTTCTTCTCGAAGCACTTCTACCGGGAGGGTCACCGGTTCCTTGCAGTGCTGGCAAAGCCGACGTGCCAAGCGTTGGGCGATGATCAGCGACACTGAGCTTGCGATGTTGAAGGGTGCGATTCCCATATTCGACAAGCGCGTCAGGGTCTCTGCGGCCGAGTTGGTGTGCACGGTGGATAGCACCAAATGGCCGGTCTGAGACGCCTTGACGGCAATCTCTGCCGTCTCCAGATCACGAATCTCGCCGACCATGACCACATCCGGATCCTGGCGCAGGAAGGCGCGAAGGGCGCTGGCGAAGGTCAGGCCGATCTTTGGCAGCACGTTGACCTGATTGACGCCGGGTACCTTGATCTCGACGGGATCTTCGGCGGTAGAGATGTTGCGCTCACCGTTGTTGATGATGTTGATACCGGTGTACAGCGATACCGTTTTACCGCTGCCGGTAGGGCCGGTGACCAAAATCATGCCTTGAGGCTCGGAGAGCGCCTGCTCATATAGCTTTCGCTGGGGTGGTGTGAACCCCAGCGAGTCGATGCCCATCTGGGCGGTGGTGGGGTCGAGGATACGCAGCACCAACTTTTCGCCGAATACTGTGGGCAGGGAACTGACGCGAAAGTCGACCGAGCGCTGCTTGGAGAGCTTTAGTTTGACGGCGCCGTCCTGGGGTAGGCGCCGCTCGGAGATGTCCAGCCGTGACATGACTTTCAAGCGAGCAGCGATGCGGGTGCGCATGCCGAATGGAGGGCGTGCGGACTCCACCAGGATGCCATCGATGCGCATGCGAATCCGATAGCTGGATTCGTAGGGTTCGAAGTGGATATCCGAGGCCCCGCGACGAATCGCGTCCAACAGCACCTTGTTGACGAACTTGACCACCGGAGCATCGTCGCTGCCGGCGGTAATGGCCTGATCGCCTTCAGGATCGTATTCTTCGTACTCCAGTCCTTCCAGGCCGTCATTGGCGTCATCCAGGCCACCAAATATTTCGGCATTTTCATGGTGGCTGAGATAGCTCTCGAGTACCGGTCCCAACTGATCCACTGGGGCCAGCACGCCCTCGACCGTGAGGTTGGTGGCGAACTGAAGCTCGTCCAGCAAGGCCAGCGTCGAAGGATAGGGGACGGCCACGGTCAGGCGGTGCTCGCTACGGTAGAGAGGCATCACGCTCAGCTTGCGGAGAATTTTCTCCGGCATTTCCTGTGGCGGCGGCAGGCTATCCAGCCGCAGGGCGTCCAAATCCAGCAAGGGTAAACCATATTCCCAGGCCGCCGAGAGAGCCGCCTGCCGCGCCGGCACCAGGCCATTTTCCACCACATGGCGCATCAGCGAGATGCCTTCTTCTTCCGCTTCCTGCAAGGCACGCTGCGCGGCGGCTTCGGTCAAGTTACCGTCGACCACCAGGCGCTGAGCTAATCCCCGCAGCGATGAGGACATGCTGGCACCATTGGCTGGAAGGCCATGGTGGGCTTCTCCCCGCGACTGTGATTCCTGCATAGGCACTCCTGAAACAATCGCTTCGAATATGGTGACTATCATTCTATCTGGTTAGGCAAGCGTTAGGCAGTGTCAGCCCCTGACGCACGACGCTAAGGGTCGGAATGCCGGAAAGTCGCCCATTTCAGCGCCTTGCCGTTGTCATCTGTCTAGCTTAGTGTGATGCGTAGAAACGCGCTGGTGGAAGCTACCCTTGGGGGTAATTAAGCATTAGCGCACTCAGAAATGCTGATGCCACGCAACGAAATCGCTAGTATCATGCTGTTCAGCCAGGCAAGCCAGCCGACTGAAACGTATGTATCGGCAACGTCGCCCTAATGGGCAGTCAAGCAAGGGGATGAAACATGAAGAAACAAGGCATGAAACACATCAAGGGCATTCAGTCGGGGCAGGGCGGTTTTACCCTGATCGAGCTGCTGATCGTTGTGGCGATTATCGGCATCTTGGCGGCGATTGCGATTCCGCAGTATCAGGATTATTTAGATACTTCCGCAAAGTCAGCTTGTAGGGCTGAGCTTGCCAGTTTTAAGACTTCGGTTTTAGCTGCTGATGCTACAGGTAAGATTGCTTCAGATGGCACTGTCAACGATAGCACTGTTAATAACTATTCATTCAAATCCTGTGACAATGCCCAGAAAGACGATATTGTAACTCAGCTCCTTGGTGATGAAACTGATGATCTGGAAGTTAAAACTACACGTGACGCAGCTCTTAAAGTTACTGTTGATAAAGATGGGGATGTGGTTAACAGTTAAAGTAGGTCAATTGGGGGGAAGATCCACATTCCCTCTCTAGCACGGATATACCAGCGACCGGCAGGAATGCCGGTCGCTGGCTTTTGGAGCGCCTCATCCCTCCTTTACTTCCCCGGCGGCCATCTTAGTGTGGTCCTCATAGGCTAATCGGACACAGGCCAGGTGGTCTCAAGTTTCAAGTGCAAAGCTATTTGGAGATGCTCGGGTAGGCGCCGGACTTATGGTAACCGCGGAAGAAACTCAGCGGCGTTCACCACTCCAGTGTTTCTCAGTGAGTCGGCGATCTCGTCGAGTTCTTCCTGGCCGAAGATTTAGAGGTCTGTGCCCTTCGGAAGGTATTGCTCCAAAACGCCGTTGCCACTCTTTTTGGAACCGAGTTGCCATGGGATATATGGTTCAGTGAAATAAATCGCTGTGCCGGTTTCTGTGTGACCTGCGGCGCAACTGCGGTGGTTATTCTATAAGCCCAAGTGTGTGAATTGAGGCTCAATACACCACTGCCCGATCCCGCCCACTGGCCTTGGCGCGATACAGCGCCTCGTCGGCGCGAGCGTAGAGCACATCGAAGTCATAGTCTTCCTGGCTGTGGGTGGTGGTCAGGCCGAGGCTGACGGTGAGGGGAACGATGTCTTCGTTGTGCAGGACCACCATGTTGTCGATCCCCTGGTGAAGCCTCTCGCAGAACTCGTAAGCGCCTTGACTATTGGTGTCCGGCATCAGCAGGCAGAATTCCTCGCCACCGATACGTGCGGCCACATCGGATTCCCGCACCAGTTGTTTCAGCGTTCTGGCCAGCTGTTGCAGCACCTTGTCGCCGAAGGGATGACCGTACTGATCATTGATGCGCTTGAAGTGATCAATATCGATGATGGCCAGGCTGATCGAGGCGCCGCTGCGCCTGCCAAGCGCTAAAGTGTGCCTGGCCTTGGCCATGGCGGCGCGGCGATTCTCCAGGCCGGTCAGTTCATCCGTGACCGAGAGCTGCTCGAGCGCACTTTGTTGGCCAAGAATTTTCTCGATGGCCACAAGAAGGCCCAGGATGACCACCAGCACCAGGGCGCCCAGGGCGATGATGATCTGTGTCATCACCGACATGATGTGCTGCTGTTCGGTGGCGCCACGGATCATAAGCGCATGAAGTTCGCTGTAGATGTAGGCCAAGCTGTTATCGATGTCCTCAGTGAGATCAAGCAGGGAGGGAACTTGTTCGGGTTGCTCAAGCGCGTTGTCTGCTATGTTTTGGGCTTTGCGGAGTAAAGTATCAAGGTGAGAAAACTCCACCATGATATGACCTAAATCCTCTTCCGTCAGGCTGCTTCGTAGAAGGTACTGTTCGATGGTGACCTGACGGCTATTGATAACCCATAGCGCTTGGAGAATCTGTCGCTGATGCAGGGCCTCTGGGTGGTCAAGCAAGTTGAGGGTGGACTGCCGTAGAGAGTCGCCGTCGTGTTGGGCTCTCACGATCTCGCTGGAAAAAGCGATGTAGTCGGCATCCATCTGCTGCCTAGCGTAGCTGTCATAAAACTTGATGGCGATTACCGCCACCGTTGACAGAATCAGGAAGCCGATACCAATCAGCAGGCGGCGACGCGAGAAAACCAAAGCGTAGTTGGCCGTGGATGCTGCCATGGCGTTTAGCTCGCGTTGATTCTGGTCAGGGCCCATATCCACTTGTCATAGGGGACTTTTCCATCAAGCACCGCTTGCTCGTCAGCTGGCACTATCAGCATCAGTGGGCCAAGCTGGCTCCGGGGTACAGGGGCGTCGTCGAAGCGGGTGACGACCAGGTAGTCCTTTTCCTCGAGATGTTTTTGGTCGAGAAAAACGGAATAATTATCGACAGCGGTTAGCCGAAGGCGTGTTGCCTCTTCCATATCGTAGGCTGAGAGCAAGTCTATGAGGCGTACACCACTGTAAGTGCCTTCGGGACCCTCGGGATGTTGTAGCGTTGCATCATATAGTGGCAGGCGCTCGATGCTAGCCAGCGAAAGCTGCTCTTGGCGTTCGGAGGTCTGCAGGGTGAGAATCGGTGTGGTGTCTTGGGAGGGGACGAGCACGCTTGGCGTTAACTCTGCGGCCTTCAGGCTGGAGCTGAGCAGCAGGCCCATCAGCAGGCCCGCCCCCCAGCGCGCCTTGCCGGCAGGGCATCCGCTTGTCTCTTTGGTCGTTGCTTCTGATGTGGCTGTGGGGTCGATCCAGGACATAAATTCGCTGAACATCATCATGATTTTCCCTGCGTAGCCGCCGCCGTGCATCTTAATAGTTGATGTCGATGGCTTGTATCGTTATTGGAAGCGGTGATCATTCATGTGGCCCGGTGAGGCATCACCGCTTTGTTACCAAGGGTAACTCTAGACGAGGGGCATGCATGTGTGAACAGGAAAAACCACACTGAAGCTTTGATGAGCCATATAGATGCGTGGATCGCGTCAGCATCGCCTTATGACGATTCAGTACATGGCCTGTTCTTCGCCGACGATTTCCTTGAGTAGCTCCAGGTAGAGCTTGTCGGCCTCGGAGTGTTCGCTGGGGTCTTCGGGGATATGCACGCTGGTGGTGTCGGAAATGTCGTTGGCGATACGGGCCATGATGGTAGCGTCCGAGCCTTCCGCCAGGTGCTTGCGAGCCACTACCAGAGACTGTTCGAGGATCTGTGGGTCCTGCAGCAACTTCTTTATGAATCCGCGTAGTTCGTTGATAACGCGTGTTTTCTGTATCTCGGATGCGGACATGTCATGTTCCTCACGATGAAAAGGTACCCGGCAGAACGCCAGGGCGGTGATGGCGTGACCATAGCATATTGACTGCCGTTTCTGTGAGGCTGCAATTGTTCCTGCTCGCCAGCGAAGGATGCGTGGTCCATCGACAGATTTCTTGAGCATCTTGGCGCAAACTGCCAACGGCATGCGACAGTCCAATGGCTCCAACGGCCGATTATCAGGCCCTCATGCCAGGTCGCATGCCGACTAGTCATGTGATTCTTGGTCTGCGGAATTGACCGCCGTTCCCGTCACGCCATCCATGCCAAGCTCTATAAGCACTCGGTGCTCCTCTGGGGTGGATACGCCCTCGGCGATCGCCAGGATGCCCAATGAGTGACTGAGGGTGGCCATTCCACGAAGCAGGGTTTGCTGGGCCGGCTGATGATCAACGCCTCTAGTAAGCGAGGTATCGAATTTCAAGTAGCTAAGGCCACTGTCCTGAAGATCGGCTAGGCGAGTAAATTGCTGGCCGACGTGTTCGAGGCCAATGCGGCATTCGAAACGGCGCAGGTCATGGCAAAGTGACTTGAAGTCCTCCATATGGTGGATGGCAACCGATTCGGGTAGCTCCAGCCATAAACGTTTTGCCTCGCGAGGGTAGGCCCTCAGCAGTTCGATCAATCGCTGCCGGAAACCGGTACTCGAAATGGCCCTTGAAGAGAGGTTGAGTGCCAGAGGTGTCTCTGATTTTTCTAGGCAATGGAGAGCGCTGGTGATGCTGGCAAGATCCAGTGCGTCATCCATCCCGAACCGGGAGATCCAGCCAAGATAAACGCCTGCTGGTCGCCACTCGCCTGCCAGCCATAGCCGTGACGGGCATTCGTCGTGTAACAAGTTACCATTGGCATCCATGACCGGGTAACTAGCCAACTGGACGCCATGAGCCAGTGCAGTCTCCAGGGCGCTTCTCCATTCGGCATGGGTGCTAAACAGCAGGTGGTTCGCTTTCTGGTCGGCCACGCATACCGTCCTGCCGCCACGACGCTCAGCCTTGGCGAGCTCACCGTCAAGTCGACTCAGCAGTACATCACGGGATTCGTGTCGTGAGATGTCCACAATGCCGATGGGCAGGTTGAGGAGCACAGGTTGTCGATCGGCAATCGGGTGCAGGCGCCGCTTGAGCTGGTCCGCCACATCATCAGATGACAGGTCATTGGGTACCAGCAGCGCAAAATCACTGCCATTGAGTCGGCCTGCCTGGCTTCCTGGATACTCCAGGGCAAACTGATGGAGTGTGGTGGCCAAGTCATGGAGGAGGCGGTCGGTCTCGGGGCGCCCCATTCCTTCATTCAGGCCTTCGAGGTCGGTCACGCGCACTAGTGCCAAGCAGCCATGATGGAGTTCTTCGTCGCTTTCCAGCATGTATTCAAGGCGTGTCATGAAGTATGAACGGTTGGCAATGCCCGTGGTTTCATCCTGTTGCAACTTGCGCCTTAATTCTTCGAGCTGAGCGCTTTCCCGGGTCAGCATCTGGCGCACGCTACCAGATAGTCTGTTCATGGCCATGACAAGGTCGCGAAGCTCCCGCGTCTTTGGCTCTGGTGAGGTTGTGAAGCGCCGGTTGCCAATGTCGTTGGCCTGGGCAATCACAGCTGAGAGCGGGCGGCGGACCTGCAGGACAAGCAGCCAGGCGATCAGCATGCTGATCAGGGCGGCGAAGGCGAACCAGGTAACCAGTTGCTGGCTACTCCGCCAGAGAGAGCGGTAGGCATAGCTATGCTGACTCTGCAGTGTCAGCGTGCCGTACTGACGCCAGTTGTCTTGAACGACAGCGTTGCCGGCGGGCACGGTGATGCGCGCCAGATTGACGAACCAGGCCGGTACGTCGCCGATGAAGGGGGATGCTTCACGGCGCAGAATGAGGTTGCCCTGGGGGTCACGTAACTCGATGCGCTGATAGTGACCGGTATCGAACTGGGCGGACAGCAAGAGCTCGATGTTGACGGGGTCTTTATCGAGCTGACTCATGGACAAGGCGAGGGCATTGGCATTGTCCTCGTTTTTGATGCGTACTTCCTGCTCGATGTAATGCCGACTGGTCGATAAGCCCACGATCAAACTGCCGCCGAATGCCAGCAACAATACGACTGCAATGGAGAGCCATAGCTTTGTGATCAGAGACATTCCGTGGCCCCTCCGTGCCGCCCATGGGCGGTGCTGTCTGTCATCATAGGAAACCTTGCTCCTGCATTCTGGCCAGCACGTTACGCCAGCGCGATAGCCGCTGGACGGGATCGGCACGCGAGCGGCTGGAGCCGCCTGCCCAAAGGCCGTTGCTATTGAAACTGAACACGGGGGTGAGATCGATCCGCTCGCTAGCCGGTTGGATAGTCTCCACCAGGTTGTCCAATACCTGCGGTTCTGCCCCGGGAAGCTGGTAATAGCCCAACACCATGTGTGCTTGCGAAAGCCCACCACGCCCAATGCTCGCGCGAACGTATATCAGTCGTAGCCGCTCGATAGGAATACCTAGCTGCATCAGGGTGATGTACTTGGCGATGGTAAAGTCCTCGCAGTCGCCATCACCCTTTCCCAGCGTTTCCAGCGGCGTTGCCCAGTAATCTTCTTGCTGCCAGATGGCCCGGTCATCCAGCCAGCGAATTCGTTGGTTGAAGAAGTCGTTGACGCCCCTTAGCTGTGCGGCGATACCCAGTGGTTGCAGGCGGTCAATCAAAGCCAGCCAGTCGTTCAGGGCGGCCGTGCCCTCGGCGCCGAAGCGAGACTGCATGACCTGGCGTAAACGTGCGGGGTCGGGAGCCGCGGCGACCTGCGGCGACAGGCCCAGGCAGGCACCCGCCAATAAACTTCCCAACCCCATCAACAACTGACGTCTCTGACGGCGAAAGGTGGGGCTGGCAAGTGGTCGAGCCATCGACGATTTCCTGCCCGAAGGGCCTGTAGAAGAGGTTTTTAAGCCAAGGCGAATATATCAGGCCCTGCCTGGCCCCTGCCAAATACGTAACCGGCCGAGCCAGGGTAAGCTGGCAGCGTGTTTACGCAGACTATCGGCCGCCTCGTCTAGGTTAACCTCGGGCTGCAATGGCTGGACGTAGAGGGACACGTCGATGTGCTGATCCAGATAATGCAAATCCAGTGTCAGTCTGGATTCCCAGGCGGCGAGTCCGCACCAGGCCTTGGTGAGTTCGGCCTCCACTTCCTCACGTAGCGGCAGCGCATGAAGACAGCTTTGCGGTGGTGCGTACTGATCGTCTTCGGGGTCAATGTGGAAGGTCACATCGCTGAGGTCGGGAAATGACTGATGCAGTTGCCGGCAGACCTCATTACCGACTTCGTGGGCTTCAGAGACGGTGACGCGCGGGTTCACCACCAGGTGCAGGTCGAGCAATATCTGGCCACCGACGGTGCGCGTGCGCAGGTCGTGCACCCCGCGAACACCCGGGACCTGTGCGGCGGTTTCTCGCATGCGTTGCTGGTCGGAGGCAGGGAGCGCGGTGTCGATCAGTTCTTGGCTCGCTTCCCACAAGAGCGAGCCGCCTATCTTGCCGACCATGACGGCGACCACGACAGCCGCTGCGCCATCCAACCAGCCGGCCCCGAACTGAGCGCCAATCAGGCCAACCAGCACCACCACGGTAGATAGCGCATCGGAGCGCGAGTGCCAGGCATTGGCCTCGAGAAGTTTGGAGCCTACCTGCTTGGCGATCTTCATCGTGTAACGGTAGATCCACTCCTTGGCGAGTAGCGCCACTACGGCGATGCCGATGGCCCAAGGCCCTGGCGCCAGAACCGAAGTGCCGCTGAAAAGTCGCTCAAGACTGGCCCAGGCGATGGCGCCGGCAACGAAGATCAAGATGCTGCCCAGCCACAGCGTCGCCAGCGTTTCGATGCGGCCATGGCCATAGGGGTGATCGCTATCGGGCGCTTGACGACCGAAGTGGGTGGCCCCGATCACGAAGATGTCGGTGAGGATGTCCGAGAAGGAATGAATACCATCGGCCACCAGGGCGGCCGAGCCGACCATTAGCCCCGCCACCAGCTTGAGCATGCCCACCACGAAGTCGATGCCTGCACCAATCAGGGTGACCCGGTGTGCGGCCCGGGTGTCGGCAGCGTGACGGTCGGCCGGGTGGTTGACCGTGTTATTGACAGCGTGATCGCCAGTCGAGGTGGGGGGCTGAGCCATGGGGATTACCTCAAACGGGTGGCCCATCGCGATGGAGCCGGTGGCTGAGAGTGTGGTCGAAAGTGTGGCTTAGGGTGTGGCAAAGAGTGTAGCTGAGAACGCGGTCGTGCCCGGCATTGGGCGGTGCCTGGGCAGTGGGCACCGCCCAGGCGATAGGGCGTAGGCGGGCCCTATCGTGCGGGCTTGTCGTAGCTAGAGTCGACCGGCGCGGTTGAGTACCGGGTTGGCGTATTGGGCAAGCCACCAGTCACGTAGGTGAGTGGGAACCTCTGCCAGTCGGGCATGAAAACGCTGGCGATCAATGTCGGTGACCTCGGTCAGGTCGACGAGATCTGGCGCCAGTCCGCTGGCTTCGAGGGCCAGTTGGTGACTCGGGAAGAGATGATAGCCTTTCATGACTTGCTGATCGATCTCTTGGGCAACTGCCTCAGGACTTTCAAAATCCGCTGACAGTGGCGTGCCGAAGGTCAGCTTGATGCGTCCCTTGGCGCCGGTGATGCCGGCGACGATGGAGCGAATGTCCTCGAACTCGATCTTCTGGTAAGCGCCCTCGGTATGCATGGCATAGAGCTCACGGGCCTTTTGCAGGTCGCAGGGGTCATACTCGTAGCTGATCGACACGGGCACCATGCGCAGCTCGCGGATGATATCGCCAAGCTTTGCCTGTTTGTCGGCCTGGCGTCCAGACATGGTCAGCATCTTGATGATCGCCGGGTCGGCACGGTCGATACCGTCCTTGGCGCGGCCTTCTCGCTGTGCCATCCAGATCGAATGATTATCCTCGCCAATCGAATGGCGAATATAGCTTGAGAGTTGCTGATAAGCCGCCAGCATGGCGCGCTTGCCCTTGGCCGAGCGCGGCACGATGAAGCTTTTATTGAGGCGCATCAGGTCTGACACATAGGGCTTCTGCAGCAGATTGTCGCCGATAGCGATACGCACCGTGCTGCGGCCAGCCTGATAGAGCGCGTAGTTGACGAAGGCCGGGTCGAGGGCGATATCGCGATGATTGCCGATGAACAGATAGGCCTGGTCATGCTCCAGGCGATCAAGGCCTTCCACTTCGAATGTATCGGTCGTGGTGCGGATCATGCGCTGCATGTAGCTGGCGATGCGCATCTGAAAATCATAAACGCTATTTACCCCCCGCATTTCGCGGCGGATGGCGAAGCTGGCGATGGTGCGTGCCAAGCGTGGCGCTAGCCGGGCGAGCCTTGGCAGTTTGAACTGGGTTAGGGCATCGAGCAGCTCGGCATTATTGGCCAGCCGTACGATGACCTCGGCCACCTCGTCGTCCTTGTAGGGACGAATATCGGCGAAGGGATCTTTTGTTGTGGCGGAATCTGTGGTCACGATGAAGAAATCACGAGGTTGAAGACTAAAAAGAGGTCATTAGGGCTAGGGCCGATCATGGACTGGGCGCGGCAGCATGGGCTTCGCCGTCCAACCAGCCGACCAGGCGTTCCACGACGTCGGCCAGCGTCTGCGCCATCAGCACGAAGTCGGCTTCCATTCGCAGTATGGCGTCGTCACCGTCATTGGCCTGGCTGGCCTCATCGAGCAGCGCATCGGAAAAACGCAGAGACTTGAGCGCCAGGTCATCGTGCAAAACCAGTGACAGCTGCCCCTCTACCTCGATGGCTAGCTTGTGGGCTTGGCGTCCGCCTTCGAGCAGGGTTTGAATCTCTTCGCTGTCCAGATCCACGGCCCGGGCTCGCAGCACGCCATCATCTCCCTGAGCCTTGAGCTCGACCTGGTCGCCGAGTATCAGCCCGGTCGGGCGAGTATCCGCTTCCCTGAGCCAGGCCGTCATGGCACGAATTGGCAAGGCCTGGGTGGCAAGTGGTGTGACCTTGAGGCTGCCCAGTGTCTGGCGCAGAAGATCGAGAATTTCCTCGGCACGGGCACGACTGCTGGCGTTGACGGCGATCAGGTCGCGGCGGGTGTCCCACCACAGGTCTATCTTCTGGCTCTTGATGAAGGCGCGTGGCAGCAGCTCCTCGTAGACCTGTTCCTTGATCGTCTGCTTTTCCTTGCGCGGCAGCGGGCGGCCCTCGGCGGCCTCGCGGTCGGCACAGCGTTCCTCGACTTCCTCGCGCACCACGCTTGCTGGCAACACGCGCTCCTGGCGAAGTGCCGACAGCAGGCGATGGCCCTGGATCTCATGGAGGTGGCGCTCGCTGGCGCGTCCGCCCGGTGTGCGCCAGCCCAAACGTGTGGCTTCGCTACCCCCTAGTGGGCGGAAAGCCTGTTCGGCGAGCTGGTCGTCCAGGTCGTCGTGGGCGATCTGCGGGGCTTCATGCAGGCGATAGAGATGCAGGTGCTTGAACCACATGGCAAGTCTCTGACAAAAAAGGAGCAACATTATGGCCAAAGGGGGCCTTCGGTGCCAGCGCTGGGCCGGCGGCGCGCATTTCTTTAGAGCCTAGGCGCGCGTTACTGCCAGGCCTCAGACGCTGGGCGGTGCGTCAAGCGGGAAGTCGCGCAGCTCGGGGCCTTCACCTGTCTCGAGGCGGATATCCCAGCCTTGATCGGGCTGCCAGTCGCCCAGCACGATGCGCTTGGCTGGCTGGCCATCGAGCGTGAGGTCATGAACGTCCGGACGGTGCGTATGGCCGTGGATCAAAAGGGCAGTGTCATGCGCCTGCATGGCCTCGACCACTTCCTCCGGCGTGACATCCATGATGTCTTCGGCCTTGTTGGAGTTGGCGTCGCCCGATTGTTCACGGATCTGCTTGGCCAGCGCCAGTCGTTCGGGAATCGACATGGCCAGGATCTGCGCCTGCCACTGCGGGTCGCGGGCCTGGGCGCGAAACGCCATATAGGCCTCGTCCCGGGTGCAGAGACTGTCGCCGTGCATCAGCAGGACCGGCTCGCCGTCGTTGTCGAGCTTGGTAGGGTCGTCGAGCAGGGTGGCGCCGCAGGTATCGGCGAAGCGCTTGCCGATCAGGAAGTCGCGATTGCCGTGCATCAGGTAGATCGCCGTGCCGGCGCTGCTCAGGGCGTAAAGCGCCGTCGCGACACGCTTCACGAGTGCGGCGTTGCCGCTGGGTTCAGACTCCGGCAAGTCGAGAATGTCATCGCCGACCCAGGCTTCGAAGAAATCGCCGAGGATGTACAGCGCGTCCGCCTTGCTGGCTGTCTGCTCCAGATAGGCAAAAAATCCATCGGTGATCGCGGGGGCGCCTGGGTGCAGGTGCAGGTCGGAAATCAGCAGAGTCGTCATGGCGAGCCTGTTTATGTAAATGCGGTTCGTTTTCGATCCGCCTGGCTGGATCGATACGACGGGCCAATCCAATCGGCCAATAAAACGAGAGACGCCCGCACGAACGCGGGCGTGTCCTTCCTGGGGGTGACTCTCAGGCGTCGCCTTGAGCGTCATCCTTGATATAGGAGCGCTGAATCACCACGTCGTCGGCGGGTACGTCGGCGTGCATGCCGCGGCGAGTGGTGGGTACCGCACGAATCTTGTCGACCACGTCCATACCGTCGACCACCTTGCCGAACACGCAGTAGCCCCAGCCCTGCAGGTTCTTGCCGCTATGGTCGAGGAAATCGTTGTCGGCGATGTTGATGAAGAACTGGGCGGTGGCGGAATGCGGATCCTGGGTACGCGCCATGGCCAGGGTGCCCTTGCGGTTCTTCAGGCCGTTGTCTGCTTCGTTCTCGATCGGTGCGCGAGTGGGTTTCTGATTGAAATCGGTATCGAAACCACCGCCCTGAACCATGAAACCGTCGATGACGCGGTGGAAGAGGGTGTCGTCATAGTGCCCGTCGGTCACGTACTGCTGGAAGTTCTCGGCGGTCTTGGGCGCCTTGTCGAAATCGAGCTCAATGGTGATATCGCCGTAATTGGTCTGGAGAACAATCATGTCAGTTTCCCGGAAGTCTTGGTGGGCGCCTTGGCGTTGCGCATCTGCGTCGCGCTATAATAGCTGTTTTGCATCGACGCGCGAAGTCGGCATCCGCCATCTGTCCATGTCAGTTTGGATGGGTGAGAGGGCCGGCCTGTCGCCAGCGTACTCCATCAAGAGGTTCCTAGACGCCCCATGAGCAATGACAGCACCAGCGCCCCGAACTTCATTCGCAATCAGATCAGCGAAGAGATCGAGGCTGGCAAGGTCGACAAGATCGTTACCCGTTTTCCGCCGGAGCCCAATGGCTTCCTGCATATCGGCCATGCCAAGTCGATCTGCTTGAACTTCGGCCTGGCAGAGCAGTTTGGCGGCGACTGTCACCTGCGCTTCGATGACACCAACCCGGCCAAGGAAGAGCAGGCCTACATCGATGCCATCAAGGAAGACCTGCACTGGATGGGCTTCGAATGGGCTGGCGGCGTGCGCTATGCATCCGATTACTTCGATCAGCTCTATGCCTGGGCGCAGCATTTGATTCGCGAAGGCAAGGCCTATGTCGACGACCTGTCGCCGGACGAGATCCGCGAGTATCGCGGCACCCTGACAGAGGCCGGTCGGCCCAGCCCCTATCGCGAGCGCAGCGCCGATGAGAGCCTCGATCTGCTCGAGCGCATGAAACAGGGCGAGTTCGCCGAGAGCGAGAAGGTGCTGCGCGCCAAGATCGATATGGCGTCACCCAACATCAATCTGCGCGACCCGATTCTTTACCGCATTCGCCATGCCAGCCACCACCAGACCGGCGAAAAGTGGAAGATCTACCCGTCTTACGACTTTGCTCACGGCCAGTCGGACGCCATCGAAGGCGTGACCCACTCGATCTGCACACTGGAGTTCGAGGATCACCGCCCGCTCTACGAATGGTTCCTCGACAACCTGCCGGTACCGGCCAAGCCGCGGCAGATCGAATTCGCACGCCTCAATCTGAATTACACCCTTACCTCCAAGCGCAAACTCAAGCTGCTGGTGGATCAGGGTATCGTCGATGGCTGGGACGACCCACGCCTGCCGACGATTTCCGGCATGCGCCGCCGCGGCTATACCCCGGCATCGATTCGCAAGTTCTGCGACATGATCGGCGTGACCCGTGCCGACGGCGGCCTGGTCGAGATTGGCATGCTTTATCACGCCATTCGTTCGGACCTCGAAGACAATGCGCCGCGCGCCATGTGCGTGATGAAACCGCTCAAGGTGGTGTTGACCAACGTGCCCGACGATCACGACGAGGTGTTCGAGGTCTCCGGCCATCCGGCCCGTGATGACATGGGCACCCGCAAGCTGCCGTTCTCGCGCGAGATCTGGATCGACCAGGACGACTTCATGGAGGAGCCGCCGAAGAAGTTCTTCCGCCTGGCGCCCGAAAAGGAAGTGCGGCTACGCAACGGCTATGTGATCCGCTGCGATGAGGTGATCAAGGACGATGCGGGGGAGATCAGCGAGCTGCGCTGCTCGGTGGATTTCGAGACTCTCGGCAAGAACCCGGAGGGCCGCAAGGTCAAGGGCGTCATCCACTGGGTCAGCGCCGAGCACGGCGTGCCGGTCGAGGTGCGTCAGTACGACAACCTCTTCCAGGTCGAGCAACCCGACAAGGACAAGGAAACCGACTTCCTGGAGCACCTGAATCCAGAGTCGCTGGTGACCGTCCAGGGTATCGCCGAGCCCTCGATTCGTGACGCCGCTCCCGAGTCGCGCTATCAGTTCGAGCGGGTCGGTTACTTCTGCGCCGACCGTCATGCCTGCGCCGACGGCAAGCTGGTATTCAACCGCACCGTGGGATTGAAGGATGGTTGGGCCAAGGCACAGAAGAAGGGCTGATATGCAGATTTACAACACCCTGACGCGCCGCAAGGAGCCGCTTTCCCCGATCGAACCCGGCAAGCTTGGCATGTACGTCTGCGGCATTACCGTCTATGACTACTGCCATATCGGGCATGCCCGGGTGATGGTGGCCTTCGATGTCATTACGCGCTACCTGCGTTCGCGGGGCTACGCCGTCAATTACGTGCGCAATATCACGGATATCGACGACAAGATCCTCAAGCGTGCTGAGGAGAACGGCGAAGCGATCGGCGCGCTCACCGAGCGCATGATCAGCGCCATGCACGAGGACGAGGACCGTCTCAAGGTGCTGCGTCCGGATCACGAACCGCGCGCTACCCGCCATATCGATGACATCGTTGCGATGATCGAGACGCTGATCGCCAAGGGCTTTGCCTACGCCGCCGACAATGGCGATGTCTACTACCGGGTTCGCAAGTTTGCCGACTATGGCAAGCTCAACAACCGCGACCCGGACGAGATGCGCTCCGGGGCGCGTATCGATGTCGGCGAACACAAGGAAGACCCGCTGGACTTCGTGTTGTGGAAGGCTGCCAAACCGGGCGAGGCCAGTTGGCCCTCGCCCTGGGGCGAAGGTCGGCCCGGCTGGCACATCGAGTGCTCGGCCATGTCGACTTGCTGCCTGGGCGATACCTTCGATATTCACGGCGGTGGGCCGGACCTGACCTTCCCGCACCATGAGAATGAGATCGCCCAGAGCGAGGCGGCGACGGGTCAGCACTACGTGAATACCTGGATGCATGCCGGCGCGGTGCGGGTCGACAGCGAGAAGATGTCCAAGTCGTTGGGCAACTTCTTCACTATCCGCGAGGTGCTCGAGGTGCATGATGCGGAAGTAGTGCGCTACCTGCTGGTAGCCAGCCACTACCGCAGCCCTATCAACTATGCGCCGGACGCTCTGGATGACGCTCGCCGCTCGCTGGAGCGCTTCTACAACGCCCTGAACGGCGTCGAGGCGGCCGAAGGTCAGGTAGAGGCCCGCTTTGATGCGCGCTTTACAGCGGCCATGGACGACGACTTCAACACCCCCGAGGCCCTGGCGGCGCTCTTCGATCTGGCCCGTGAGCTGAACGTGGCCAAGAAAGAGGCTCCCGAGACTGCCCCGGCGCTGGCCTTCGAACTCAAGCGCCTGGGTGAGGTGCTGGGGCTCTTCGATCAGGACCCAGCGGCCTTCCTGCAGGCGGGCGCCACGGCGCTTGCCATTGGCGAGGACGAGATCGAGGCGCGCATCGCGGCGCGTGCAGCGGCGAAGAAGGCCAAAGACTTCGCCGAGGCCGATCGCATCCGCGAGGAGCTCACGGCGCTGGGTATCACTCTCAAGGATTCCCGCGAGGGTACGACCTGGGTCGTCGATCGCGACTAAGTCGTGGTTAAGTCGTGGCTAAGTCGTGAATAAGGCGATGCCCGGCCTTCACTCGTTTCAGCGAGTGAAGGCCACCGGGGCAGGCGGCAGTGGCAGTCTGCGCGGCCAGTCGTCGCCGACCACAAACAGCCGATGCCACCTGTCATCCTCATCCTGGAGGACCAGGGGCAGCGGGGCGGCTCCGGTGGCGAAGCGCTTCGCCAGATAGGCGTCGACTTCCTTGAGTGGCCGGAGTTGCTCGGGTAGCGGCGG
>CETM01113931.1_pt1 | contig 24375 bp, 20 predicted proteins | sample 361451 | NCBI WGS metagenome assembly CETM01 (sample SAMEA2622690, study PRJEB7988) | marine metagenome | isolation source: saline water (ENVO:00002010), including
GTGCGCCTGCCCTCCGGCGAGACGCTGGCCGTGGCGGTGGACGGGCGACGCCTCAAGGCGGGCGATACCGCCACTCTGGGGATTCGCGCCGAGGACTTCGTCGCCCCCGACCAGGGCGAGGCGACCCTCGAGGCCAAGCTGATGGTGGCCGAGAAGCTAGGCTATGAGACCCTCGCCCACCTGCAGGTCGAGGGCGCCGAGGGCACCGTGACACAGCGCCTCGACGGCCTGTCCCAGCTAGAGGAGCAACAGGGCATCGAGCTAGGCCTGGACGGTGCCCACTGCCACCTGTTTGGTCCCGACGGCCAGGCCTGCCCGCGTCAGGTGGAGATCCCCGGCATCGCCCACTGAACGACGCTCTCCCTGCTCTGCCACGCCCCGGTGCGCCTCGCGCCCGGGGCGTTGTCGTTGCCATATCGCCGCGATTGGCCTGGAGGAAAACCACTCTCTCGCAGGGCGCGCGGCCCTGACACGGGACAGCCACGCTCACCGCCCCCTCGACGCTGGCGCCAGCGGGACGACATGCTTCCGGAAGTCGACCCCCCACAACCTGCCATGGCTTCGACCACGACATAAAAAACCCCGGCGAAGGCCGGGGAAAGGGGGGTCCCTGTCGGGACGAGGAAATCAGGGGCTTAGCCCTTTACCCCACCGGCAGTGAGCCCGCCGGCGATCCAGCGCTGGCATAGCAGGAAGGCTAGGGTAATGGGTAGCCCGGAGAGCACCGCCGCAGCGGCGAAGTCACCCCAGCGCGGATTATGTTCGGCGAGATACTGCTGGGCGCCGACGGCGAGCGTCAGCTTGTCCTCGTCGAGCAGCAGCACCGAGGCCATGGGATATTCCATGATCGACATGATGAAGGCGAGGATGAACACCACCATCAGGATCGGCACCGAGAGCGGCAGCAGAATATGATAGAAGGCCTGCCAGGTACTGGCGCCGTCGACCATCGCCGCCTCCTCCAGGGAGCCGTCGATGGACTCGAAATAGCCCTTGATGGTCCAGATATGCAGCGCCACCGCGCCCAGCGACGCCAGAATCAGCGCGCCGTGGGTGTTGAGCCCCAGCCAGGGTACCAACTGGCCGAGGCGATCAAACAATGCATAGAGCGCCACCAGCGAGAGCACCGCGGGGAACATCTGGAAGATCAGCATGCCCTTGAGGATCGGCGCCTTGCCGGCGAAGCGCATGCGCGCGAAGGCATAGGCGCTGGTGGTGGAGAGGGCGAGTATCATCAGCGAAGACGCCAACGCCACCTTGATCGAATTCCACAACCACAGCAGCACCGGGAACGGCGGCTGGACGACGGTGCCATCGGCGCGCTCCCAGGGGATGCCGAAGGCCAGTGCCCAGTGCTCCAGCGAGAAGCGTTCAGGGATCAGGCTGCCGGTGGCGAAGTTGCCCTCGCGGAAGGAGATCGAGATCACCAGCAGCAGCGGGAACACCACCAGGCTGACGAACCCCAGTAGCGCCAGGTGGGCGCCCAGCTTGCGGGTACGGATCGAACGGGGTTGAACCATGGCCATGAGACGACTCCTCCTTAGACCTTGACCTTGGACAGGCGCAGATTGAGCCACGACAGCCCCACCACCAGCAGGAAGATCAGCGTGGCGATGGCAGCCGCCAGGCCGAAGTTCTGGCCGGCATCCTGGAAGGCGATGCGATAGGTGTAGCTGACCAGCAGGTCGGTGGTGCCCGCCGGGGTACTGGCACCGAGGATGTCCGGCTTACCGCCGGTGAGCAGGGCGATCAGCACGAAGTTGTTGAAGTTGAAGGCGAAGGCGGCGATCAGCAGCGGCGTCAACGGCTTCAGGATCAGCGGCAGGGTGATGCGCCACATATTGGTCAGCGGCCCGCCGCCGTCTACCGCCGAGGCTTCGTAGAGATCGTTGGGGACCGACTGAATCAGCCCCATGCATAGCAGCAGCATGTAGGGGTAGCCGAGCCAGGTGTTGACGATCAACAACATGGTGCGCGCCATCGCCGGGTCGGTGAACCAGTCGGGGCTGATGCCGAAGAGGTTTTCGAGGATCAGGTTTATCTCGCCGTGGTTCTGGTTGAACATGCCTTTGAAGATCAGGATCGAGATGAAGGCCGGCACCGCATAGGGCAGGATCAGCAGGGTGCGGTAGACAGCTTTGCCCTTGAGCTGGTCCCACTGCAACAGCGCGGCCAAGGTAAAGCCCACCGCCAGGGTGAAGACCACCGTCAGCCCGGCGAACACGAAGGTCCAGACGAAGATCTGCAGGAAGGGCCCGCGGATGTCCGGATCGGTGAAGATCTTGGTGTAGTTGTCCAGCCCGACCGCGACCGGCCAGCCTGGGGTAAGCCGCTCACCTTGCTCGGTGACGAAAAAGCCAGTCTCCTGATTAGGCGTCAGGGTGGTACCGTCGCGCAGGTCGGTCAGGCTGCCATCGGGGTTCGCTTCGAAGCGCGGCAGTATCGGCGCGAAGCTGCGTAGCCCCGCCATCTGGAGTTCGGTGCCATCCGGCATCACCAGGCTCAGGGCCTCAAGGAGCTCACGATTGGCGATCACCTCGCGGATGCCCAGCACCTCGCCGGAGGGGGTTGCCTGGGTCGGCTCGACCGCTAGGGGTTGCCCTTCCACGGCCTGTGCCAGCGGCCGGGATACCAGTTGCCTGGCCTCCCCCGCCACCCCTGAGGCCTCGGCCTCCAGGTAGAGGCGCGTCCGATTGCCGTCACGGACCAGCCGAAAGTCGAAGGCCTGGCCCTCGGCCTGGTAGGTCTGGCCGAGGAACTGGGCACGTACCCGTTCCTCGCTGAGCAGATTACTCGAGCTGTAGTTGCTGAAGCTGATGCCGATGGTATAGATCAGGGGGAAGATGACGAACACCCCCATCCCAGCCAGCGCCGGAAAGATATAGCGGTGGCTCATCAGCTGGCGCTTGCCGAACACGATCGCCAGGCTGGCGCCCAGCACCAGGAACAGCAGCGAGAACATCCACTGGCCGCGCAGCTGGAAGGCCACCACCAGCCATAGCGTGCCGAGCACCAGCAGTGCCGTCAGGGCGCGCATCGCCCAACGGCGGTAGCGCTCGGCGGGGGCGCGGGATCGATGGCGCGGTAAGCCGCGCGAGGCGTTGGTTACAAACATGGGGTCACCTGCGGTCTGTCCCGGCCCGACGCGGGTTCACGGCCGGCCGGGGGCATGGACACGAGAAGGAAAGCGTCACTCGATAGCGGTGCGGATGCGCTCCGCGGCGGCATCCAGCGCCGCCTGTGGTGATTGGCGGCCGCTGCCGATGTTCTGCAGCGCCGGTTCCATGGCCGACCAGAAGGCCCCCATCTCGGGGATGTTGGGCATCGGCGAGCCTAGCTCGGCGTTGGCCAGGGTAGCGGCGATCCGCGGATCGGATTCCAGGTCCTGCTGATAGGCCTTATGGGCCACGGCGCCCAGCGACCCATCGCTGTTGAAGGTACGCAGTCCTTGCTCTTCGAGCAGATAGTTCTCGAGGAACTCGGTGGCCAGGAAGTCGTTGGGCGAGGCCGAGTTGATCATCGCCGCCATCACCCCGAACATCGGCTTGGCCCGCTCATCACCGACCCTGGGCAGCAGCGCCACGCCGAAGTCGATGCCACTCTTCTCCAGGTTGCTCCAGGCCCAGGGGCCACTGATCATGGCGGCCACCTCGCCCCGATTGAAGCGGGTATCCGTTACGCTGTAGTCGGTGCCCTCGGGCAACACGCCACTGTCGATCAATTCACGCAGACGCTCGGCTCCCGCCACCGCGCCGGCATTGTTGACGCCGATGTCGCTGGTGTCGTAGCCGATGTCGGTATGCTGGAACGCATAGCCGCCATTGGCGGCCAGCAGTGGCCAACTGAAGTAGGGCTCACCGTAGTTGAAGAGAATCGCTTTCTTGCCTTCCTTGGTTAGCTCGGCATCGAGGCTGGCAAGCTCGGCGAAGCTTTCGGGGGGCGTCTCCACCAGGTCCTTGTTGTAGATCAGGCCCAGCGACTCCACCGAGATAGGATAGCCATAGGTCGCGCCGTTCCACTCGACGGCGTCCCAGGTGAAGTCGAAGTAGCGATCGCGGTAGGTCTCGGAGGGCGCAATGGACTTGAGCAGCCCGCTCTGGGCCCATTCTCCCATGCGGTCGTGGGCGAAGATCACGATGTCCGGTCCCTGGCCGCTGCCGGCGGCCTGCTGGAAGCGGTTGGTCATATCGTCGGGATGGACGATGTCGATGACGATACCGGTGTCGGCCGTGAATCGCTTGGCTACTTCACGGATCCCCTGAGGGCCCTTGTTGTCGCCGATCCAGACGGTAAGGGTGTCGTCCTCGAAGGCCATGGCCGGCAAGGTAGCGGCGGCGCTAAGGCCGGCGGCCAACAGCGAAGTCAGGAAAGCATGGCGTGGTGTCATATCGAGCCCTCTAGTTGTTGTGAGGTGACGCGTATCGATGACGTGTCTCAAGGGCAAGGCCCATCCCGGCAGGCGGCGGGCTCTCACCACGTCAAGGGTCGCCAATTGCTCGCCGTCCTGCCTCCTCCCGTCGTGAGGAGGTGGTGGCGTAAGGTCAGGGCGTAGGAGGAAAGTCAAAGATCGGGGCCCCTTGATCGGGGCGGGGAGACGTCGATCGCGAGCGACGCGGCGGGGGACGATATCGTCGCTCAGGGGACCGCTGGAGGCTCCCGGCCACGGTGGCCTCCTGAGGGATGGCGGCAATCAGCGAGTGCTTGGCGATAATGCCACTAAACGGCTCACTGACCGCCGGATTGCTGGGGATGTGTTAGGCAGCTCCGAAAAGGCCGCGTCGGCTGAACACCATGGGAGCCATCCTCTATCAGCCAGGCGCAGGCAGATCGTGTCGGGAAAACAGCTTGCCGCCTGCTCCATGGCAGAGACATGATGGCGAGATATCAGCCTGATGCCGATCGCTCGTCAGCTGCGCTCTTCGGCCTCGCTAGTCAGTGTCGCCCATGACGGGGTATCACCGGTGGCGGTGTCGGCCTGCTCATCGTTCGCCTGCCAAGCGTCTGGCGTGGCGTCGGGCGTGGCGTCGGGCGTGGCGTCGGGCGTGGCGTCAGCAGACGCCGTATCATCGAGCGCGCCGGTGTCGTTGCCATCACCTTCGCTTGTCCTCTCGCCGCCATCCATACCACCAGGCTCCAGCTCCAGTCGCGCCCGCTCGGTAAGCTCCCGCGGCAGTTCCTTCTTCACCGCCACGCCGAGCTCACGAAACTCGTTGGTCTGCTTGATCAGGTTACCCTTGCCGGCGCTCAACTGGTTCATGGCGCGATCAAAGCTCAGGCGGGCGCCGTCGAGCTTCTTACCGACGTCTTCCATGCTGTTGAGGAACACACGCAGCTTGTCGTAGAACTTCTCGGCGCGGCTGGCAAGCTCGGCCGAATGCCGACTCTGATCCTCGAAGCGCCACAGCTGACGCACGATATTGAGGCTGGTCAGCAGCGTGGTCGGGGTGGCCACCAGCACGTTGTTCTCGATGGCCCGCTGATAGAGGCTCTCGTCGTGCTTGAGCGCTTCGACGTAGGCGGACTCGACGGGAATGAACATCACCACCACTTCCGGCGAGTTGAGCCCCGGCAGGTCGTAGTAGTGGCGGTCGGAAAGCTCGGTAATGCGATCACCCACCGCCTTGCAGTGCTCGGCAAGTGCCTGATATCTCTCGCCATCGCTGTCGCCGTTCACATAACGGGTATAGGCGGCGAGGGAGGTCTTGGCGTCGATGACCAGATGCTTTTGCTGGGGCAGGTAGACGATGGCATCCGGCCGGCGACGCCCATCCTCGGTGGTGAAGCTGACCTCGCGATCGTAGTCCTTGCCGCGGCGCAGGCCGGCACCATCCAGCACGTTCTCGAGCATCAGCTCGCCCCAGTTGCCCTGGATTTTCTTCTGGCCCTGCAGGGCGTTGGTCAGCTTGTCGGCCTGATCGGTGATCGCCTGGTTCAGGCTCTGCAAGTGCTTGAGCTCGGTGCGCAGCTGCACGCGCTGCTCGCTCTCCTGCTGATGGATCGACTCCACCTTCTCGCGAAAGCCCTTCATCTCACTCTGAATCGGCTGTAGCAGGCCGGTCAGTCGCTGCTGTGACATATCCGAGAAAGCCTTGCCCTTACGCTCGAGGATCTCGTTGGCAAGGTTCTCGAACTCCTGCTTGAGCTGATCGCGACTTTCCTTGACCAGCGTGAGCTGCTCGTCGAAGTGCTGCTGCTTCTGGGAGAGCGTGCTGGTCAGCTCGCCATGGGTCGTCTTCAGGTTGGCAAGCTCTTCGGCCAGCGTCTCGCGAGCGGCCTTCTCGCGCTCCCACCAGGCCTGGTAATTGACCAGTGCCGCCTGTTTCTCGTCGCGCTGTGTGCTTGCCGAACGAAGGTTCTCGCGCAGGTCGGCGACTTTCTCCTGGCTATCTTCGAGCGCCTGCTCGAGCTTGACGCGTTGAGACTCGACCCGCTCGAGGCGCTGCTCACGCTCGGCCAAGCGCTCATGGAAACCGTCCGACAGCGCCGTCTGATGCTCCCGTAACCGCGCCAGCGACTCGGTCAGCGTCGCCTTCTCCTCGCCTAGCGCCTGAGCCCGCTCGCGAGCCTCGCTAAGCGCATCGGTCAGCCGCTCGACGTCGTGCTCACGGGCGGTGAGCCCCTCTCGCAGGCTTGAAAGCTCGGTCTCCAGGCGCGCCTTGGCAAGCTCGGCCTGGGAGAGCGCATCGGTTTTCTCGGCCAGCGCCTTATCACGCTCGGCAAGCATCGCATCGCGCGCTTCCAGCGTCTCGGTCTGACGAGCCAAGGCCTCGCGCAGCGACTCAGCCTGCGCTGCTGCCTCGGCCTGGGCCTTTTTGAGCGCCTCATGACGCCGTCGACGGGCCAGCAAAGAGGTCACCAGCGCCCCCAACACGAAGGCCGACACGGCCGCCAGCGCGGCCATCATTATGGGATCAAGCATCATGCGTCTGTCCTTGTGTTTCGGCGCGGCCGATGACGTGTGCTGAGACCAACCGGCCTTACTGCACCGTTTCCTGCTCGCTGAAGCGATCGGCAAAGAGCGCGGAACTCAGGTAACGCTCGGCGCTGTCGGGCAGCACCACGACGATATTCTTGCCGTGATGTTCGGGCTGCTGGCCGATGCGCACGGCAGCGGCCACGGCGGCCCCGCAGGAAGTGCCGCAGAGAATGCCTTCTTCCAGCATCAGCCGGTGCGCCATGGCCATGGCGTCTTCGTTGCTGACCTGCTCGACCTGGTCGATCATCTCGAGGTCGAGGTTTTGGGGCACGAAGCCAGCGCCGATGCCCTGAATCTTGTGTGGCGCGGGGGCCAGCGGCTCACCGGCCAGGGTCTGGCTGATGATAGGCGAATCAGTGGGCTCGACGGCCACGCTATGAATCGCCTTGCCCTGGGTCTTTTTGATATAGCGCGAGACGCCGGTCAGGGTCCCGCCGGTACCGACCCCAGCGACGAATATGTCCACCGCGCCGTCGGTGTCGTTCCAGATCTCGGGGCCGGTGGTGGTCTCGTGGATGCGCGGGTTGGCCGGGTTATTGAACTGCTGGGGCATGAAATAGCGCGCCGGTTCGGACGCGGCGATTTCCTCGGCCCTGGCGATGGCCCCCGGCATGCCCTTGGCGGGCTCGGTCAGCACCAGTTCGGCGCCCAGCGCCTTGAGCACCTGGCGCCGCTCAAGGCTCATCGACGCCGGCATGGTCAGCATCACCTTGTAGCCGCGAGCGGCAGCGGCGAAGGCAAGCGCGATACCGGTATTGCCGCTGGTCGGCTCGATAATGGTCATATCCGGTGTGAGCAGGCCGCGTTCTTCGGCATCCCAGATCATGGCCGCCCCCACCCGACACTTCACTGAATAGGCCGGGTTACGGCCCTCGATCTTGGCCCAGATGGTCGCGCCTGCGTTCACTCGGTTAAGACGCACCAGCGGGGTATTACCGATAGACAGCGAGTTGTCGTTGTGGATCTTGGCCATGAATATTTCCCTGAGGGTATATGTATGAAATTGAAGATCAGCCGATCATAGCACCGGCTAGGTGTCGTCCGAATAGCCAGGCATACGGGCATCGACGAAGACGCGGTAATCCTGGGCGACGCAGTCGGCATAGGTCACCGCCAGGGTGCTGACCACCTCGATAAAGGGCTCCAGGCGTCCATCGAGTCGTGCGCAGACGTTGCGTGCAAAGCGTGCCGGGTCGTCCTGGTTTAGGGCACGGGCGCCACGCAGGTGCTCGCGCGCGAGAATCCGTCCCCATTGCTTGACCAGCTGGCGGTAGGGTTTGGCACCGTCGAGTTTGTGGGTGGGAAAGTCTTCCTTGAACGGTGAGCGCTCGCGCACCGAAAAGACGCTCTCGCCCAGATGCAGCCAGCCCAGGTAGAGGTCGGGATACTCGGCGATAGCGCTGAAGGCGGCGGCATGGCGAGTCCCTTCATGGGGGAAGGCGGCCTTCCAGGCACGCTTCTCGGCGGCGTTCATCTTGCGCCAGCCTTCGGGAGGCGTCTGCTGTTTCACATCGAGGATCACGTCGTCGTGCTCGTGCTTATGTTCGAGCCTGCGCCCGCCTTCTATCAGCACGTAATAGCGTTCGAGCCCCAGCGAGCCGGTGCCGGCGTCGAGACGCCGCGCCATGTCCTTGATCCGGAAGTGATCCTCCTCGGCCTGAGCGCGTGCCCCGCTCAGGGTATTGCGGTACTCCTCCTCGATGGCCTTGCGCAGTTGGCTACTCAGGTGCGCGGGCAATCGGGCCAGCTTCTCCGGACGCTCCTCGACGGCAAAGCGCCGCCCTCCCTCGTCGAGGGTGGTCCACTTGTCCAGCATCTTGGCCCGGCTTTCCTTACGCGTCACCTTCTCGAGGAAAGGCGCCAAGGGGCCCTTGGCGGTCTCTAGAGTCACGGCCATCGGCGCCTCGCCGCGCACGTGCCCGGCCAGTTCGTCGTGATAGCTTTCAAGCAGTTTCTTCAATGCCTTGCGGATGCCCTTGCGTGACAGGCCGACATTCTCGCGAGCATCGAGCACCAGGCTGATGGCCAGCCGCCAGAGATCGTACTGGTAGTCGCCGATCAGGGCGTCGTCGAAGTCATCCATGCCGTAGCGCACCGCATCGTCGTGATGGCCATAGGCGCCAAAGTTGTAGGCATGGGCATCGCCCTGCAGCCAGGTCTGGGTCTCGGGCAGGCCACCGAACAAGGCGAAGCGCCAATCGTGCCAGACATCATCCCAGTAGAGATGATTGGTGCCGCGAAAGAAGCGGTACGGCGACTGTGCCAGCTTGGCGAACTTGGCCTCCCGGTCGGCATCGGAAAGGCCGGCGTTGGCGGCATCGATGGCATCGAGCACCTGCTGGGGTCGGTTATGGCGTGTCAGGGGCTGCGACATGCGGCATGTCTCCTCGATAAGGGGCAATAGCCATGAGAGCGGCCAGTCCCTTCATGGTAGAGGTGGATGAGGTTCGATGATATGGCATCAAGGGAGCCGTTACGAAGATGTCACCGGACAAGCGGGCAAGGTATGATTAGCATATTACGCATCAATCTTGTGATATCCCTAGAAGGCCCCGTCATGCCACGTTTCCGTCTGTGCGCCCTGCCGCTGATTGCCGGCCTCCTGCTCGCGATGCTGCTCCCGGGCTGTACCATCAACACCTATCCGGATGGACACCGCGAGACCGTGCTCGGCGCACCCGGCGATGAAACACCTACGCCCTACTCACCGGGCGTTATTCTCGATGAAAACGGCGAGCCCCGCTCGATCAGTGATGCCCCGCGCTGACGGCCCGACGAAGCGCATTACTTAACGCAGCGAGCTAAACAGCACTCACGCCCTAGCACCCCCTTCAAGGCGGCATGCGACACTAGACCGACTGACCAACCGAGGAAACAGCCATGGAATGGACCCCTGCGATGCTCTGGCTCGCTGCCGCCCTGGTGCTCGGCCTGGCCGAGCTGACCTCCGGCACGCTGCTGCTGCTGGCACTAGCCATCGCTGCTGCTTTGACCGCGGCGACCACCGCCGCCCTCGGGCTACCCATTAGTGGGCAACTGCTCGCCATGGGCGTGCTGTCCGGAGTGCTGGTTCCCCTGACCATCAAGGTGATCCGGCCACGCTTCTCGCCCAAGGGCGTGGCCTATGGCACCACCGGCACCGGTGCCGAGCAGGGGCGCCATTATCTGACGCTGGATCGCGACTTCGACGGCGCCAGCGGCCTCAAGATCAACGGCGACTTCTACCGCCTGCGCGTCGCCGACAGCACCACCACGCGTCTGCCTCCGGGCACCGACGTCATCTTCAAGGAATTCGATGGCACCACCGCCATCGTCACGCTGGCATCCGCCAGCGCATCATCACAGGAGCAGTGAAAATGGAATTTCCGTTGAGCCCGGGGCTGATTCTCAGCCTGATCGTGGTCGTCATGGGTATCGTGATCATCGCCAAGGGGCTGGTCATCGTGCGGCAGTCCGAGGTCATGGTCATCGAGCGCTTGGGCTCGTTCAACCGGGTCCTGGAGAGCGGCATCAATATCATCATCCCCTTCATCGAGCAGCCCCGTGCCATCACCATGATCCGCTACAAGAAGATGGGGGAAGAGTACCTGCCGCTGACCAGCGACGAAATTCGCATCGACCGCCGTGAAACGGTCATGGACTTCCCCGGCCAGCCGGTGGTCACCACCGACAACGTCACCGTGACCATTAACGGCGCTCTCTACTATCAGATCATCGATCCCAAGCGGGCGGTCTACGAAGTCGAGAACATGAGCCAGGCGGTCGAAGTGCTGGCCAAGACCACCCTGCGCTCGGTGGTCGGCAAGATGGAGCTCGACAAGCTGTTCGAATCCCGTGCCGAGGTCAACAACGAGATCCAGGCCTCGATGGAAGAGCCGGCCTCCAAGTGGGGCGTGAAGATTTCACGGGTCGAGGTGCAGGACATCGCCATGCCAGAAGAGGTGGAGTCCGCCATGCGCCTGCAAATGGCCGCCGAGCGCAAGCGTCGCGCCACCGTCACCGAAGCCGAGGGCGAGAAGTCTGCCGCCATCGCCATGGCCCAAGGTCAGCGGGAATCGGCGATCCTCAACGCCGAGGGCGACAAGGAATCCGCGATTCTGCGCGCCCAGGGCGAGCAGGAATCGATCAAGCTGGTGCTCAACGCCATCGGCGAGAGCGAAGAGAACAAGCGCACCGTGGTCGGCTATCTGCTCGGCCAGAGCTACATCAAGGCCCTGCCGACCATGGCCAAGGAGGGCGAGCGCGTCTTCGTGCCCTACGAATCCTCGGCGCTGCTTGGGTCGATGGGCATGTTCCGGGAAATGGCCGGCTCCCCGGAAGACAGCGTGCGCCAGCACCTCAATGACAATGCCAGCCAATCCGGGCTGCGCAGCGGCATGCTGGGCGGGGCCAGCAGCGCGTCCTGAGCCCATGTTCGACTTCAAGGAAATCGAAGCCTTCGTATGGATCGTGCGCCTCGGCTCGTTTCGGCTGGCGGCGCACCACCTGCACCTGACGCAGCCGTCGGTATCCGATCGTATCGGCAAGCTCGAGGCGCTGATCGGCGAGAGTCTCCTGGAACGTTCTCAGCGGCCGGTGAAACCCACCGCCAAGGGTCGCCAGTTCTACCGCCATGCCGAGCAGCTCCTCGAGGCACGCCAGCAGGCCCTCAAGATCCTCGACCTGGAATCCCCCTTCCAGGGCACCCTGCGGCTGGGGGTTGTGGAGACCGTAGCCCACAGCTGGCTGCCGGCCTTCCTCACCGAACTGGCCCAGAGCTTTCCTGAGATGACCCTAGAGCTCGAGGTCGACAGCTCGCCGGGACTCGCCGAAAAGCTCAACCAGCACGATATCGACCTGGCCTTTCTGATGGGCCCGGTGAATACCAAAAACGTGCTCAATCGTTTCCTGTGTCACTACACCATGGGCCTTGTGGCCAGCCCCTCTCTGGGGCTCGACCCGGACTTCTTCTCCCTGCAGCGACTCGGCAGCATCCCGCTGATCACCTTTGCCCGTCACTCTCGCCCCTACCATGAGCTGGGTTCGCTGCTCCACCACCAGGGACTCGACAGCGTCAAGCTACACTGCTCGAGCTCGCTGTGGACCATCGTGCGCATGACTCTCGACGGGCTTGGTATCGGCGCCATACCGCCACGCATCGTGACAAAGGAACTGGCCAGCGGCGCGCTGATCAAGCTGCCCTGCACCTTGCCCGCCCTGAGCTTCACTGCCTGCTGGCCCCAGCACCTCGAAAGCACCTTGGCAGAAGGCATCACGGAACTCGCCATCGAGATCGCGCAGCGTGATCAGGCCGCCCACGAAGACGCCTGACCCGGTCGTGTGAAAGGTTTTTCCGATCAAAAAGTATCGTAAGAATCGATTGGATTTATCGAAAGCGGGTTCCTATCGTGAAGGCATAATCACAACCACAAAGACATGCCATGACCTCTGCCCGTCTGACGCCATCTTCGAGCCCCGACGAGGTTCGCCAGGCCATCCGCCGCGGTGACTGGAGCCACCACACCAGCGGCTTGGCCGCTGGGTTCGCCCAGGCCAATCTGGTGATCCTGCCAGCACAATATGCCGACGACTTCATGCGTTTCTGCCTGATGAACCCGAAGCCCTGCCCGCTGCTGGACGTGACCCGCCCAGGCGACCCCGTGCCTCATGCACTGGGCGAGGACATCGATCTGCGCCACGACCTGCCGCGCTATCGCCTCTACCGCGATGGCGCCCTGGCCGGCGAATGCACCGACATCGCCGAGTACTGGCAGGAGGATTTCGTCAGCTTCTCGATCGGCTGTTCCTTTTCCTTCGAGGAAGCGCTGATCAGTGATGGCCTCGACGTGCGCCACCTAAGCCATGGCCGCAACGTGCCGATGTACCGCACCCATCGCTCCCTGACCCCAAGCGGCGTCTTTCGCGGCGAGCTGGTGGTGTCCATGCGCCCTTTTCAGGCGGAGCATGCAATCCGCGCCATCCAGATCACCACCGACATGCCCCGAGTGCATGGCGCCCCGATCCATATCGGCCACCCCGAGCTGCTCGGCATCAAGGATCTGGCCACGCCGGACTTTGGCGAGCCGCCCGTCCTCCATGACGATGACCTGCCGGTGTTCTGGGCCTGCGGAGTGACTCCCCAGCTGGCCATCGAGCAGGCCAGGCTACCCTTCGTCATCACCCATAGCCCCGGTCACATGCTGATCACCGACCTGCCCAACCAACGGCTCAAATTCGGTTAAGCCTACCCGGGCAGGTTCGGGGCAGGCCTGACCCCGCACCCTCAGGCGCCGAAACCCCACGTTCCCATAACAGCAACAAGAAGGAAGCTCCTTATGACTCAGTCCCTTCGCCCCACCCGCCTGACGACCACCCTGGTCGGCCTCGGCCTGATCGGCTTGAGCGCCACGGCCAGTGCCGAAACCACCCTCAACGTGGTCGGCAGCTGGAGCAGCCTCGAGCTGCACCGCCAGTTCGAGAAACCGTTCTGGAGCGAGACGCTGCCCGCGAAGAGCAATGGCGAGATCGAAACCCAGGTCACCACCCATGATCAGATGGGCATCGCGGGCAGCGACGTCTATCGCTACCTGGGAGATGGCCTGTTCGATGTCGGCATGACCGTGGCCGACTACACCGTGGGCGATGCCCCCGCCCTCGAGGGCCTGGACCTGCCGATGATGGCCAGCGACATCGAGTCCGCCCAACAGGTCGCCGGGGCCTTCCGCCCCCTCGCCGAAACGACCATGAACGAGCGCTTCAACAGCCATGTGCTGGCCATCGTGCCTTACCCCGCCCAGGTGCTGTTCTGTAACACGCCGATCGATGGCATCGAGAGCCTCGCCGACAAAAAGGTGCGCGCCAGCGGCCGCTCGACGGGGGAGTTCATCGAAGCGCTGGGCGCCCAGAGCCTGAACATCGCCTTCAACGAAGTGCCGGGGTCGCTGGAGCGCGGCGTGATCGACTGCGCCGTGACCGGTTCGCTATCCGGTTACAGCGCCGGCTGGCATGAGGTGTCAAGCCACTTGCTCGCCCTGCCGATGGGCGGCTGGGACTATGTGATCACCGCCATCAACCTCGACAAGTGGAACGGTCTCGACAACGCCACTCAGGCCCAGATCCAGTCGAGTCTCGACAGCGAGTTCGTGGCGCCGGTATGGGCCAATGCCCGCACCGAGACGGCACGCGGTATCGCTTGCCTGACCGGCCAGGGCGAGTGCCCACTGGGTGACCCGGCCGACATGACCCTGGTGCGAGCCAGTGACGACGACCTGGCCCGGGCCCGTCAGGCACTCGAAGAAAAGGTGCTGCCTGCCTGGGCATCCCGTGTCGATGACGAGACCCGCCAGGCCTGGAACTCAAGCGTCGGCGAGATTGTAGGTCTGACTGCCACCGCGCCCTGACCCGCAGCCGCCCCGCCGAAGCGGGGCGGCCCATCTGCGAGGTAATACCCCATGAAGACCCTTATTCCCGCGCTCGATGCCGTGGTTGGTGTCACGCGCCTGATTTCCCGTATCGCCGCCCGCCTGATGGGCTTCGCCCTGCTGGCCGTGGTGCTGTTCATCGGTGTCGAGATCCTGATGCGCCAGTTCGCCGGCCATGCCCTCTCCGGGGTTCACGAGTACTCCGGCTATGTGCTGGCGGTGCTCTCGGCCTGGGGGCTGTCGCACACCCTGCTGGAGCGCGCCCATATCCGCATCGACGTGGTCCATGGCCAACTGTCTCCGCGCTCGCGTCAGGCGCTCGACATCATCGCTCTGCTGGCGTTGAACCTGGTGGCCTGGACCATTGCCTTCAACGCCTACCCGGTGCTGGCCAAGTCGCTCGCCAACAGCTCCACTGCCAACACCCCGCTGGCCACTCCGCTGTGGATTCCGCAGGTACTGTGGCTCGCCGGCTATGTGTGGTTCGCGATCACGACCAGCGTGCTCGGTCTGCGCGTGCTGGCCGCGCTGCTCACCCATGATGCCGCTACCATCGAGGCCCTGGCCGGCCCGGACAAGGGCGAAACTGCCCAGGAGACCACCTGATGCTTGCCTTTCTTTCCGTGGGTATCCTGAGCCTGCTGCTGGCCGGTATACCAGTCGCCGTGACGCTGTTCCTGCTAGCCTTTGGCATCGATCAGTTCTTCTCTTTCTTCCCGCTGACCAAGGCACTCGGTCAGAACCTGTGGTCGGCCGCTGACTCCTTCCTGCTGATCGCGATTCCGCTGTTCGTGCTGATGGGCGAGATCATCGTGCGCGCCGGCATCGCCGAGAAGGCCTACCGAGCCATGGACCATTGGCTCTCGTGGCTGCCAGGCGGCCTGCTGCACGCCAATATCACCACCTCGGCGCTGTTCTCGGCGACCTCCGGCTCCTCGGTGGCAACCGCTGCCACGGTCTCCACCGTGGCCCTGCCCCAGGGCAAGATGCTGGGCTACGACGCCAAGCTGTTCTGCGGCAGCATCGCCGCCGGCGGCACCCTGGGGATTCTGATTCCGCCCTCCATCAACTTGATCGTCTACGGCTTCCTTACCGAGACGTCGATCCCGCAGCTGTTCATGGCCGGTCTGGTCCCGGGCCTGGGGCTGGCGCTGCTGTTCATGATCGCCTCGTTGCTGCTATGCCTGTGGAAGCCCTCGTTGGGCGGCCCCAGCAATGTGGCCTCCTGGCGCACCCGTTTGAATAGCCTCAAGTTCCTGCTACCGCTACTGGTGCTGTTCCTGGTAATCGTGGGCTCGATCTACCTGGGCTGGGCGACGCCCACCGAGGCCGCGGCCATCGGCGTGATCGCCTCGCTGGGGCTCGCCGCACTGAACCGCAGCCTGGATGGCAAGATGCTGATGGCCGCGCTGGACGGCACCATCAAGACCAGCTCAATGATCCTGTTCATCATCCTGGCCGCCTCCTTCCTCAACTTCGCGCTGGCCTCCTCGGGCATGGTGCAGCAGCTCACCGGTCTGCTGAACGCCTACGACCTCTCGCCCTTCGCGCTGCTGATGGCGGTGATTGCGCTGTTCATCGTACTGGGTTTTTTCATCGAGACCCTGTCACTGATGGTGATCACCATTCCCATCGTCACTCCGCTGATCGTCGCCGCTGGCTTCGACAAGGTGTGGTTCGGCATCGTGATGATCCTGTTCGTGGAACTGGCGCTGATCACGCCCCCGGTAGGACTCAACCTCTACATCGTCCAGGCTTCGCGCCGTGGCGAAGCCTTCTCCGACGTGATCATCGGCACCCTGCCCTACCTCGCCGCCATGCTGGTGATGGCCGCGCTGCTGGTGGCCTTTCCGTCGATCGCCCTGTGGCTGCCCCAGACGCTGAGTCAATAGTCCTGAACCAATAGTCCTGAACCAATAGCCCTAACATCCTGACCTGACAACAAGAACGGAGCCTTTTCCATGCTGACCTTCACCCATGCCGACGGTACCTTCACCCTGACACCCGAGCGTCTGGCGATCGCTGGCTGGGCCGGCCGCGACCAGGCCGGCGTACAGCACCATATCGAGGAACTAGCGGAACTCGGCGTTAAGCCTCCCTCCACCACCCCACTGTTTTACCGGGGCGGCATCGAGCTGCTGACCCAACAGGAACAGGTGCAGATGCTTGGTACCCACGGCTCCGGCGAGGTCGAGGCCTGCCTGATCAGCGACGCCGATGGCACCCTGTGGGTGACCCTGGCCTCCGATCACACCGACCGCAAGCTCGAGGCCGTTGGCGTCGCCGAATCCAAGCAGCTGTGCGCCAAGCCGATCGGCCGCGAGGCTTGGCGCTACGACGAGATCCGCGATCACTGGGATACGCTGGAACTTTCAAGCGAAATCGAAGAAGACGGCCAGACCGTCACTTACCAGCAGGGTACCCTGGCCGAGCTGCTCGACGTGCCGGCGCTGCTGGCGAAACTGCCAGCGGCGCTTGCGGTGAACGGCAGCCTGGCGCCCAATAGCGTGCTGCTGTGTGGCACCGTGCCAGCCATCGGCAGCATCCGCCCCAGCGAGGGTTTCACCATGCACCTGAAGGATCCGGTGCGCGATCGTACGCTCAGCCACCACTACCGGATCGAGGCGCTGGAGGTAGCACAATGAGCCACCACACTCCCGAGACATCCCGGGCGATGGCAAAGGCTTTCTGGGAGCGCCCGCCCAACCAGCGTCGGCTGGCGGATCTCGCCGCGGCCTTCCAGAATGGCGACTTCAGCTACTGCGAGGCCAGCGAGGCTCTGAGCCAGCGCGCCGCGGCGCTCACGGACATCACCCGCGAGACCTTCCTAAGCCTTGATCCGACCCGCCTGGACGCCCAGGCCGGTGCTCAGCAGGCCCTGCAGGCAGCAGGCGAGGCACCGCGCGCGCTGTCCGGCGTGCCTATCAGCATCAAGGATCTCTTCGACGTGCGCGGCGAGGTGACCCGCGCTGGGTCGCGGGTGCTCGAAACCAGCCTGCCCGCGACGCAGGATGCGCCAGCCGTGGCCCGCTTGCGTCAGGCCGGCGCGCTGCTCGCCGGCCGGACCACCATGAGCGAGTTCGCCTTTTCAGGCCTTGGCCTCAACCCCCACGTCGGTACGCCCCCCAACCCCTTCGATGCCACTCGCATCACAGGTGGGTCGACCTCGGGCGGGGCCGCGTCGGTGGCCTTTGGCCTCGCGGCGGCGGCACTGGGCAGCGATACCGGCGGCTCGCTGCGTATCCCGGCGGCTTTCTGCGGCCTGGTGGGGTTCAAGCCCAGCCAGTCAAGCGTGCCCGGCGAGGGCGCCTACCCGCTGTCACCGAGCCTCGACTGCGTCGGCCCCATCGGCGCGAGCGTCGCTTGCTGTGCCACCCTGTGGCAGGCGCTAAGTCGGCAGGAGGTCACCCTGGATGCCACGCCTCGCCCACTGCGCCTGGCGATACCCGACGGCCCACTGCTCGAGGAGCTCGACGAGGAGGTCTCCGCCGCCTTCGACGAGGCCGTGTTCACCCTGCGCCGACTCGGCTGGCACGTCGAGCGCCTGCCGCTGGCGGCGGTGGTGGAGGCTCACGCCATCAACCAGCAGGGTGGGCTCGTCGTCCCGGAGGCGGCGGCCCTGCATCGGGAGCAGTTGTCCGCTCGCGAAGCCGACTACGACCCGTTCATCGCCGAGCGGCTGCGCGGCGGTCGCGAGGTACTGTCAAGCGACTATCTGAACAGGCTATGGCAACGCCCCGGCATTCAGGATCGCTTCGCTGCGGAACTGGTCGGCTTCGATGCGGTGCTGCTTCCCACCGTGGCCATGCTGCCTCCCAAGCACCGCGACCTCGAGACGAACGCCGAGGCCTTTCAGACCGCCAACCGCCGCGCCCTGCGCAACACCAGCGTCTTCAATTATCTGGATGCCAGCGCCATCTCGCTGCCCTACGGCGCGGCCGATGCCGAGCTGCCAATCGGCCTGATGCTGGCCCGCCCTCAGGGTGAGGACAAGGCCCTGCTACAGATGGCCAGCGTCCTTGAGGCAACACTGGGCTAGCGCCGGCCGATGCTCCTCGCATCGAGCCACTCGCATCGAGCCCCTCGCCAAGCCATCCGCACACGTGGGGCCCGATACCTTCTTGTGCTATCCCCTGTCGCAGGCGCCCCAATGAGCCCTGCGACAAACTCGAGGACCCCGGTCTGCCTCGACCTCCCACCACTCGCCAGACAGCTTGTTGAAAGCGCACTTGACCGTTTGAATAAACACAGCGGATAAGCTCCAGTGGAAGGTGATTTTGCGATTGCCCCCAAATGGATGATTGCATCCTTTTTCCAATTGTCATGTTATGTCTATATAAGTAACCCGATAACAAGTCACGCCTAACGCTAGACAGCAGGCGAGAAACACCCCTTGCTAAGAAAACGGCACGCCTATGCCTGAAAGTGAACAGGGAAGTCTCGATGCCACCAAGTTGCTGTCAGCCTTGGCCGATAGCGCATGGGACATGGCCGACCAGTCCCGCTTCACAGAGGGCGTAAAGCGTCTGCTGGCTCTGATTGGCGCCGCCACCGGCGGCAGCCGGGTCTGGGTGTTTCAACTGATCGAGCTCAGTGACGATGCCATCGTTCAGGACTATGTGTTCGAATGGAGTGCCGAGAGCCACTATCAGCAGAGTAACCATCGGCGCTTTCGATTTTTTTCTACACTCTTCGACGATCCTCAATATCAGCAATTGATCGACCAACGCCTGAAGGGGCAGGGTCAAAGCATGATGACGCACCACCTGGCGCCGGGGTCTTTGCGTAATAACCTGGAAAGCCAGGGGATTCTTTCCATGGCAACCGTCCCGATCCGCTTCAATGGCAAGTGGTGGGGCACCCTGGGAATCGACGACTGCAAGAGGGCGCTGTGCTGGAAAGGGACCGGGCTCCAGTTATTGACGATCGCCGCCGAGCTGATCGCCGCGGGCCTTTATCGCCAGCAGTTGAACAGCCGTTCCCTGCAGCTCGAGCTGCTGCATCGCGTGACCGATTGTGGCGTCTGGGAGATAGACCTGGTCTACGGCGAGCTGTTCTGCTCCCAAGGCCTGCGGCGGATACTCAACTACCCGGCGACCTACCCCTATATTCCACTGCGCCGCCTATTGAGTTGTGTGGTGGCAGAGGATCGGCCACACCTGTTCCAGCGCCTGCGCGAGACCCTGCGAGCCAAGGCGAGTGATTGGCGGCAAGATGCCAGAGTGAGCGTCACTGGCGGTGCGCTTCGCTGGAGCGAAATCGTCGCCGAAATCAGCTATGACGATAAGGGGCGACCGCTGAATATCGCCGGACTGCTGATCGACATCAGTCACCGGAAACATCAGGAACAGCAGGCGCTAACAGCATCCCATCATGATGCCCTGACCGAGCTGCTCAATCGTCGCGGCCTGGAACAGCACTTTGCGCATCTCGCCCAGCGCCCCAAAGCCAAAAAAGGCGATAAGCGCTGGCCTTATCTGTTGCTGATGGATATCGATCATTTCAAGCAAGTCAACGACCAACACGGCCACCCCGCAGGTGATGCCCTGCTCTGTCTAATGGCTCGACGCATTCAACAGGTGCTACGTCGGCAGGATAGCTTTGCCCGCATCGGCGGTGAAGAATTCGCCGTCCTGATCGACCAAGTGACTCCCGACCAGGCAAGCGAACTTGGCGAACGCATACGCCATGTCATCGACCAGTATCCGTTCTGCCTGACGATCCCCGATTCCCATCAAAAGCTTGAGTTGCGCATTACGATCAGCCTTGGGCTGGTAGCGCTTCCCGACAGCGACGACCCCTATGACTGCCAGGCTATCGCCATCGCTCGGGCCGACCGAGCGCTGTATGCCGCCAAGCATCATGGCCGCAACCGCATGGTAGTCCACGACAGTGCCTTCTCTATAGCCTGAGCTCGCCTGTTCAACCCAAGCGTGCGTGCCATCAATTACCGGTCCTGCCGCCGAATTCGCCAACGACCCGCTGCGGCAAAACGCCCCAGAGCACCGCTGGGCGATGACATGATCGTGCTTTATCCTTCATGGCGTGCCTTATCGCGCGACATCGCGCCTGGATTCGTTTTCTCCTCTCACGTCGGATATTCGCTCACTTGCCAAGGCCTGCCCGTCACTCCTGCGCCCGCCGCCCGCATGGCGAAATCGGATGGCGGATACGCCCCGACCGCCGCCTGGCCTGGCTGGCGCTGGTCGCCATGCTGCTGGTATTCGTCGGCCCACTGATCAGCCAGTCGCAGCGCCTGCTCGAACACCAGCAGGCCGATATGCCCATGTCTCATGCACAGGCTCATTCGACGAGTATGGCTGAGACCGGGGAGCACTCCGCGCATGGCGGGGCATGTCACCACACCGATGTCCTGGCCGCCTGCGGCTATTGCCTGCTGTTCGCCCACACCCCTGGGGTCATGCCCACGCTGGCGTCGCCGCTAGCGGCGACGCCAGCCCCCTCACGCATACGGCCGTTGGCCAGCCCCCAACTGCCGCATGCCGAAACCACCTATCCGGCGTTCGCGCCCCGCGCCCCGCCGCACTCCCTGATGCCGTGACCCACTCCCCTGACGCAAGGCGGCCCCAGTCGTCTTGCCAACAGGCCTGTGCCCTGCCGCTATCCCAGGGTGCTGCTTCACTCATCAGAGATACCCAATGACCGAACATACAGCCGCCCCGCCCCGTACCGCCAGCACCCTCAAGGCGCTGATCATCCGCCTGCATGGCTATATTGGCCTAATGGTCGGCCCCTTCATTCTGTTCGCCGCCCTGACCGGCACCCTCTACGCGCTGACGCCGGCCCTCGAGCAGGCGATCTATCACGAGGCCCTGACCACCGACCCGACGGCAAGCACAGCCAATGCCGCGCCCGCGCCGCTGGCAGAACAGATCGCCGCAGCTCAGGCCTATCTGGGGGATAACCGAGCGCCCAGCGCCATCCGCCCGGCTCCCGAAGCCGGCACCACCACCCGAGTGATGTTTACCGATCCAAGCCTCGAGGGCGGTGAGCATCGCGCCATCTTCATCGATCCGATGAGCCTTGCGGTGCGCGGTGACCTGACGGTCTATGGCACCAGCGGCGTGCTGCCACTGCGACGCTTCATCGATCAGCTGCATCGCAACCTGATGCAGGGCGATATCGGCCGACTCTACAGTGAGCTGGCCGCGTCCTGGCTGTGGCTCGCGGCCCTGGGAGGCCTCGCCATCTGGGCCTTTTCGCCAAGCCCCAGAGTCAACGCCCGCAAGCAGACCCGGACGGCCAAGCGCCTGCGCACCCGACGGCGCCACAGCCTGCTGGGCCTGGTACTGCTGGTGGGGTTGCTCGGCCTCTCTGCCACCGGCATGACCTGGTCCAAATGGGCAGGCGCCAACTTCTTTACCCTGCTCAAGGCCGGCGGCTGGGGCACGCCCCGGGTATCGCTCGAGCTGGGCGCGCCCAGCGCCACGCATGCTCACGCCGACCATCAGGCATCGCACACTCAGAAAGCCCTGCTGAATGCGGGCGATGCCGACCGGGTGCTGGCCGCGGCCCGTCGGGCCGGTCTGAACGCCGGCAAGATCGAGCTACGCGTCCCCGGCCCTGGGCAGGCGTGGAAGGTGCGCGAAATCGACCGCACCTGGCCCTCCCAGGTCGACGAGGTGGCCATCCACCCGCAGAGCTTTGCGGTGCTCGACCAGGTGCGCTTTGGTGATTATTCGCTACCGGCCAAGCTGACCCGCTGGGGCATCGATGCCCACATGGGCGTGCTGTTCGGCTTGCCCAACCAACTGCTATTGGCCGCGCTCGGGATCGGCATCATCGTCATGGGGAGCTGGGGATACGTGATGTGGTGGCGTCGCCGTCAGCCAAACGCCGGCCAAGCCCTGTGGCCGCTGCTGCGCCGCCTGCCACCGGCCACGCTGACCTTGCTTGGCGTTACCGCCCTGGGGCTGGGTGTCGCCATGCCGGTGCTGGGCGTGAGCCTGCTGGTGCTGCTGGGCATCGACGGGCTGCGTGGCAACAGGCCCGCGACGACCAGCGACGCCGTCAGCGATTCCCGCTAGGCGAAACCGCCTTCTGCGCTCAGCCCTCAGCCACCAGGTCGACACCGAAGCGGCTGAGCTGCATTTCCTGCAGACGACTCAGGCTACGCCGGAAGGGAAAGGCCAGGTGCCCCTTGGAGTAAAGCGCTTCGAGGGGCACTCGAGCGGCAAGGTAGAGGGGGATGCCACGGTCGTAGCACTCATCGACCAGGGCGATGAAGCGGCGTACGCCGTCATCCTGGGGAGACAAGGCAGGCAGCGCCCGGTCACCGGCGACCACGCGTTCCACACCATCCTCGGTGCCTCGGGCAATGCGTGCGGCTTCGGGCTGGCCACCCAGGCTCGGCACCTCGTCCAACAGAATGCAGCGAAAGCGATCACACAGGCCGATGAAATCCAGCGCCGACAGCGGCTGCTCGCAAAGCGCAGCGTAGGAACACCAGAGCACGTCTTTCCCTTGCCGCTTCACTTCGATTTCACGGTGCCCCAGGCTGATGGGCTCACTGGTGGTCGCTTGCCCTGAGGCCAATTCATCGAAGACCGCAGGCAGCGGGCTCGGTGCTCCTGGCTCGACTATCCAGTAACGCTTGCGGGCCTCGCCCGGATGCTGGCGATGATCCTGACCGCCATCGAGGTGAATCACCTCGAGATACCGCTCGAGGGCGGCGATGGCCGGCAGGAAGCGCTCGCGGTTGAAGCCGTCGGCGTAGAGCTGATCCGGCGCTTGGTTGGACGTGGTCACCAGCGCCACCCTCTGCTCGAACAGCGCCATCAGCACTCCGCCCAGCAGCATGGCATCGGCGATGTCGTTGACATAAAGCTCATCCAGACACAGCACCCGCACCTCTTCTGCCAGTTCGGCCGCCAGCTGTCCCAGCGGGTCGGCGGTGCCCATCAGTTGGAACTGGCGCCGGTGCACCCAGCGCATGAAGTGATGAAAATGCTGGCGGCGCACCGGCACCTCAAGCGAAGCGACGAACCGATCCATCAGCCAGGTCTTGCCCCGCCCCACCGGCCCCCAGAGGTAGAGGCCCCTGCCGCGCTCTGCGAGCACAGACGTTTGCTCTTCTCTTGCCTTCTGGGAGTGCGCTCTGTTCAGCGCCACGCCGCAGGCGTCGAGCGCCTCGGCCGCCTGGCGCTGGGCAGCGTCCTCGACAAAGCCGTTCTCAAGAGCGTGCTCATAGGCTTCAAGGGGCGAGAAGGTCATCGGCAGGGCCTGCGTCGTGAAAGAAAATCGCAAGAGACATTACTGTGCCAGCATCGAAGCATGGCAGAAAGCAGCAGGTAGAAAGCGACACGATAAAAAACGCCCCCGCCGGCCAGAAAAGCCGACGAGGGCATGGTGTTGCCAGTCACCAGGATGTAGCGACCTATCCCAGCTGGAACGGATACACCGAGCCGATCTTGAGAAGCTGAGTCAGCTCGTCCAGGGCGGTGAGGGTCTCGACGGCAAGCTGCGGGTCGGCAAGGTCCTCCACCGCCAGGCGATCGCGATAGTGCTTCTCCACCCAGGCGGTGAGATCACCGTAGAGGCCGTCGTCGAGCAGCACCCGGCCAGTCACGGCGGCCCGCTCGGCCTCACTGAGCGCCACGCGTAGGCGCAGGCAGGCAGGGCCACCGCCGTTGCGCATGCTCTGTTTGACGTCCTTGACCAGTACCTCGTTGATCGGGTTGGGGCCGGCGATCAGCAGATCCTGAATGGTGCGCCACACGGCCTCGTTCTCCTGGCACTCGCCGGGCACCACCAGGGTCATCGAGCCGTCCGGGTTCGACAGCAGCTGCGAGTTGAACAGGTACGACCCCACGGCGTCTTCGAGGCTGACCGCCTCTTCCGGCACCCGCACCGGGATCAAGGGCGTGGCCATCTTGGCGCGCAGTGCGTCCAGCGTGCCTTCTTCGTCGCGAAAGGCCTTGGCGTGGTAGAGCAGCACCGGGCCATTGCCCACCGCGATCACGTCGTTGTGGAAGACGC
>CETM01185414.1_pt1 | contig 24291 bp, 16 predicted proteins | sample 361451 | NCBI WGS metagenome assembly CETM01 (sample SAMEA2622690, study PRJEB7988) | marine metagenome | isolation source: saline water (ENVO:00002010), including
GCCGTCTTGGCCATGGATTCCTTGCGGTTCTGGAAGGCCCTGCCCATCGTGTCATCCTGTTGCGTCGTGATCGAAGCGGAAATCTTACTGAACAACCGAAATCGGTAACAGGGGTATTTGTTAGCGTAAGATGCCACGCGGTTTCCAGACGATCACGCCAAGGGTCTGGTATCCTGCCCGTCCTCGCTTTTTCCCGCTGCCAAGGATCCCCCACCGTGTCTGATGCTACCTCCTTCGCGTGCCTGCCACTGGCCGATGCGCTGCTGACCAATCTCGACGCGCTGGGCTACCACTCCATGACGCCGATTCAGGCCCAGAGCCTGCCGCCGATGCTTGATGGCCGCGACGTGATCGGGCGCGGCAAGACCGGCTCGGGGAAGACCGCGGCCTTCGGTCTGGGGCTTTTATCGAGACTCGATCTCACGCGTCTGGATGTCCAGGGACTGGTGCTGTGCCCGACCCGTGAGCTTGCCGACCAGGTGGCCGGCGAGCTGCGCCGCCTGGCCCGCGCGCTGCCTAACGTCAAGGTGCTGACCCTGTGCGGGGGGGCTCCCTTCGGCCCGCAGCGAGGCTCGCTGGAACACGGCGCCCATCTGGTCGTCGGCACGCCCGGCCGGGTCGAAGAACATCTGCGCAAGGGCACCCTGTCCCTCGATGCGCTCTCGACCCTGGTGCTCGATGAAGCCGATCGCATGCTCGACATGGGCTTCAAGGAAGCCCTGGAGGCGATCATCGGCGTCACGCCTGAGGAGCGCCAGACGCTGCTGTTCAGCGCCACCTATACCGATGCCATTCGCCCGATCGCCGAGTCGCTGATGCGCGAGCCGGTCACCGTTGAGGTCGAGTCGACCCACGATAGCGCCAGTATCCGGCAGCACTTCTTCCAGGTAGCCGACGAGAATGCACGCTTCGAGGCCCTGCGACTCTTGCTGCTGACTCACCGACCCGCCACCAGCGTGGTGTTCTGCAACACCAAGCGCGAGACGCGTGAAGTGGCCGAAGCGCTTTGCGAGCACGGCTTCAGCGCCCTGGCCTTGCACGGGGATCTCGAGCAGCGCGACCGGGATCGCACCCTGGTGCTGTTCGCCAACCAGAGCGCCTCGATCCTGGTTGCTACCGACGTGGCCGCTCGCGGCCTGGATATCGATGCCCTGGATGCGGTCTTCAACTACGGTATCGCCCGCGAACTCGAGGTGCACGTGCACCGTATCGGCCGAACGGGCCGGGCTGGGGGCAGCGGCATTGCCTGTACCCTCTATGGCCCGAAGGAGGCCTTTCGCCTCGAGAAGCTTGGCGAGCGCCTGGGTGAGGCCTTTGCGCCTGAGGCGCTGCCGTCTCGCCAGGCGCTTGCTGAGACGCCCCCAGCGCCGCCGATGGTCACGTTGCAGATCGACGGCGGGCGCAAGCAGAAGGTGCACCCCGGCGATATCCTCGGTGCCCTGACCGGCGAGGGCGGTTTGTCCGGGGATGCGGTCGGCAAGATCAAGGTGCTGGATCGCAGCACTTTCGTTGCCGTTCGCCGCGAACAGGCCCAGGCGGCTCTTGAGCAGCTCGGCAATGGCAAGCTCAAGGGGCGTTCTTTCCGCGCTCGGCGGGTCAGCCGTTAGGCACGGAACCCTCAGTCGATTGTCAGTACCTTCACACACGGTTTGATGACGATTACACGATAGCTATCAGGAGGCGCGCATGGCCCAGCAACGACCCGAAAACTCGCTTACCCTGCATCTGGGCCATGAGGAACTGATTATCCGCCAGCGCTACGAGGCGTTGAGCATCTTCAACGACGTGTTGATCGCGCTGTGGTTTCTGGCGGGCAGCATTCTGTTCCTGTATCCCGAGCAGGAGCATCTGGCGATCTGGATGTTCATCATCGGCAGTCTTCAGTTCCTGGTGCGCCCGGCGATTCGTCTGGCGCGCCATCTGCATTTGCAGCGTATTCCCGACATCCACGAGGATGGGTAGCCAGCGGCGCGTTAAGTCGGGTTTGGCTCACTCCGCATGGGTGGGGGCGGTGTCTGTGGCCGAGCCCCGCCCTCGGAATCGTGCTTGGAATCCTTCCCGGAACCATGCTCGTAACCGTTAGGAGAGCCCTCGCTTAGCCTTCCGGGGCAGTGGTCTTGCCAACGTCCTTGCCAACGTCGGAGCCGTCGTCTGCGCCGTGATCGAGCTTGAGCAGGATGGTCACCGAGTCGGTTCCGGGGTCCAACGTCTGTTCCTTGAAGCCGAGCTCCCTGGCCATGCGGCGCATGGCTGCGTTTTCCAGCATTACCTCGCCCTCTACCCAGCTGATACCCATGCGTTTTGCGTGGTCGAGCATCGCCTGCATCAGGCAGTAGCCCAGCCCCGACTGCTTCATGTCGCTTCTGACCATTACCGCGAATTCGGCGCGCTCCTGATTGGGCTCGGCGATCAGATGAACGGCGCCGAGAATGCTATCGGCGTTTTGAGGCTGGGCGATGAAGGCCATTTCGCGCTCGTAGTCGAGCTGCGTCAGGCGGGCGGCGAAGGCATGGTCGAAGCGCTTGATCGCGGCGAAGAAGCGTAGCCGGATATCGCTGCGATCGGAGCGCCTGAGCATCTCCACCAGGGCGTCTTCGTCCTCGGGGCGGATCGGTCGCAGGCGGTAGTGCTGGCCGGTCTGGGTGACGATGTCGTGTGCGAGCTCCCGTGGATAGGGGCGGATGGTCATTGGTACCCGGGGCTTGCTGGCATTGCGCACTACGACCCGGGCATCCAGGGCGATCACGCCGCTGGCATCGGCCAGCAGCGGGTTGATGTCCAGCGACACCACCCGCGGCAGGCAGGCGACGAGCTGAGATAGCTTGACCAGCGCCAACACGATGGCCTCGATATCCACGGCGGGGCGATCGCGATAGCCCTCGAGCAGCCGCGATACCCGGGTGCGCTGGATCATGTCTCGTGCCAGCAAGGGATTCAGCGGCGGCAGGCCGATCACCCGGTCGCCGATCACTTCCACGCCTGTGCCTCCCTGGCCAAACAGCATCACCGGGCCGAAGATCGGGTCTTCGGCGACGCCCAGGATCAACTCGAAGGCACTGGGACGGCGGATCATCGGCTGCACGTTGACCCCGTCGATGCGTGCCTCGGGGTGTGACTGACGTACCCGACCCAGCATATCGTCGGTGGCCTGGCGCACGGCCTCTCGGGAGGTCAGGTCTATTTTTACGCCGCCCACATCGGACTTGTGGCTGATGTCCTGCGACAGAATCTTCACCACCGCGGGGACGCCCAGCTCGGCGGCAAAGCGGGCGGCCTCTTCGCCGTCCCGGGCTTGGCGAGCGGGCACCACCGGTACGCCAAACGCGGCCAGCAGGGCGCTGGCTTCGGGTTCGGTAAGCACCTCGCGGCCCTCGACGAGTACCCTGTCGATGATCGCATTGGCCTTGGTCGGCGCGTCCTCGGGTAGGTCCGTCACCGCCGGGGGCGTTTCCATCAGCAGTTCTTGGTTGCGATGGTGCTGCCACAGGTGGCCGAAGGCCTGCACCGCCTGCTCGGGCGTGTCATAGAAGGGCAGGTGCCGGTCGGCGAAGAGCCGGCGTGCCTTGGCGCCAGCGGCTTCGCCCAACCAGCAATTGAGTACCGGTAGGTGACGGGCATCCAGGGTGTTGATCACCGCCTGGGCGGCCTCAAAACTGTCGGCTACCGCGGTCGGGCAGTTGATGATCAGGATGGCGTCGGCGTCATCGGCCTCGATCAGCGCCTCCAGCGCCACCACATAGCGCTCACCCGGAGCGTCGCCAAGGATATCCACCGGGTTGCCGTGGGACCAGGTGGCCGGCAGGCGAGTGTCCAGGTGGGCGAGGGTCGCCGGGGACAGCGTGGCTAACCGGCCGTTGTCCTCGGCAAGCTCGTCCACTGCCAGTACGCCGATGCCGCCGCCATTGGTCAGTACCGCCAGCCGGTCACCCTTGACCCGCGTGCCGGAGGCCAGGGTGCCCACCGCCTGGAACAGCTCATCGAGTGTCTTGACTCTCAACATGCCGGCGCGACGGAAGGCGGCATCATAGACCGCATCGGCGCCGGCCATGGCGCCGGTATGCGATAACGCCGCCCGGGCGCCGTCGTCGCTGCGACCGGCCTTGACCACCACGACCGGCTTGTTGCGCGAGGCCATGCGCGCCGCCGAGAGGAACTTGCGGGCTTCGCTAACCGCCTCGACATAGAGCAGGATCGCGTGGGTGTGCGGATCGAGTGCCAGGTAATAGAGCATGTCGCCGAAGTCGACATCGCTCATCGCGCCTAGTGACGACAGGTGCGAAAAGCCGATGCCGCGGTTCACGGCCCAGTCGAGTACCGAGGTGGCCACCGCGCCGGACTGGGTGACGAAGGCCAGGTTGCCGGGGGGCGCTGCGATATGGGCGAAGCTGGCATTGATGCCGGCATGGGGGGCCATGATCCCCAGGCAGTTGGGACCGATGATGCGCATCTGGTGAGGCCGTGCGGCGTCCAGCACCGCTTGCTTGAGTGCCTGGCCCTCGGCATGGTTGCCTTCACCAAAGCCTGCCGTGATCACCACCGCGGCGCGACAGCCTCGCTCGCCAAGTTCACTGACCAGTTCCACCACCGTGTGCGGCGGGGTGCAGATCACGGCGAGGTCCGGGGCGATCGGCAGTTCGGCCACCGAGCGGTAGTTGAGGGTCGAGCGGATTGCGGTCTCATGCGGGTTGACGGTCATCACCGGCCCTTTGAAGCCGCCCTCATAGAGGTTCTTGGCCAGCACCGCACCCACCGAGTTTTGGTGGTTGCTGGCGCCGATCAGGGCGATGGAAGAGGGGGTGAACAGGGCATCCAGATTGCGGATCGACACGTCGGCGCTCACTTTTTGGCATTAGCCTGGGACGGCATAACTGGGACGGCATAACTGGGGCGGTATAAATAGTCACCAGGTCTCAGCCTAGCCGATGCGCTCGGCGCTAACCCTGACCGGGATCAAGTCAGACCCGGTCACCTCAGGTCGAGCCAGGATAGGGCCGGTGGACAGGGCCGGTGGACAGGGCCGGCGCCTGCCGCCGTGAGCGATCAGCTGGCGTCGGCATCGGTCAGGCTGCGGTTCTGGCGGCGATCCTGTAGGGGGCTGGCGCCGAAGGTGCGTTTGTAGTCGCGGCTGAACTGGGCAACGCTGCGGTAGCCCACCGCATCGGCGGTCTGGTTGACGTTCAGGTCGTCATGGCTCAGTAGCTGGCGCGCCTTGATCAGGCGCAGTCGCTTCAGGTATTGCAGCGGCGTGGCGCGGGTCACCTGCTTGAAGTGTTGATGGAACGACGAGACGCTCATGTGGGCGTCCCGGGCCAGCACCTCGACCGAGGCATTCTGGGTGACGTCGGCATGCATCTGGGTCAGTGCCTGGATGATCTGAGAATAGTGACCCTGATGATTCACCAGCGCGCGCAGCGCCGCGCCCTGTTCGCCCTTCAAGGCCTCGAAGATGACTTCCCGCACCCGGGCTTCGCCCATCACGCGTGCATCCAGCGGGTCGTTCAGGGCACGCAGCAGCCGCACGACCGCTTCCTGCATGCTGGCGGTCATCGCCACCGAGGCCATCGGCAGTGGTTCGTTTGAGGGCGATATGGCGTCGACCCCGGTGTCGAGCCCTGTTTCAATGCCTGTCATCTCGAGTACCAGCTCGCTGAGCAGCGCCGGATCGATGCGCACGGAGAGCCCCAGCAGCGGTGCGTCGGGTGAGGCAAAGGTCTCGCACTCGAAGGGCAGTGGCAGAGTCTGTACCAGGTACTGGCCCGGATCGTAGTGAATCTCGCGGTCACCGAGATAGCCGATCTTGCGGCCCTGGATCACGATCACCAGGCTAGGTTCGTACACCAGTGGGGTGCGCGGTACCTGGTGGTGGCAGGCCATCAGCGAGACCGCAGGCACTTCGCTTTGGGTGAAGCCATCGCGATCGATCAGTGGTTTGATCAGCGTCATCAGGCGGGAAGAGAGCGACATGGGCGATTCCTGTCGAAAGTGGGCCATCAAAGGCGGTTCGCCTGAGCTGCTGGGCTACAGATAGGCGACACAACCCCATGATGACTGAATCATGCCGTTTTTGGCGAGAAAACCCGCTGCTGGGCGTCCTGATTTGTAGGAATAGGCAAAAATGGCGCAGGATCGTTTGTCGTAGTGATGTGGTCACAGGGCCACAATGATGACCTCTCATCATTTGCATGAGCCCAACTCTCTCAGGAGGACACGCAACTCATGAGCCATCAAGCCAACGCTTATGCCGCCCATTCGGCCGAGTCGGACCTCGCCCCGTTCAGCTTCGAGCGCCGTACGCCGCGCCCGGACGACGTGTCCATCGAGATCGACTACTGCGGGGTCTGCCACTCTGACCTGCACTTCGCCCGCAACGACTGGGGCATGAGCCAGTATCCGCTGGTGCCGGGCCACGAGATCGTCGGTCGCGTCACCGCGGTGGGTAGCGATGTCACCCAATACAAGGTCGGCGATGTGGTCGGTGTGGGCTGCATGGTGGATTCCTGCCGCCACTGCAATGCCTGCAAGGACGATCTGGAGCAGTATTGCCTGGAAGGCATGACCATGACCTATGGCAGCCCGGATCGCCACGACGGCACCATGACCCAGGGCGGCTACTCCGACTCAGTCGTTGTCAGCGAGCGCTTCGTGGTCTCGATTCCCGATAAGCTCGATCCTGCTGTGGCGGCCCCGATGCTGTGTGCCGGCATCACCACCTATTCGCCGCTGCGCCACTATGGCGTCAAGGCCGGCGACCGGGTCGGCATCATCGGCATGGGCGGTCTTGGCCACATGGGCGTCAAGTTTGCCAAGGCGCTGGGCTGCGAGGTCACCCTGTTCACCCGCTCGGAGTCCAAGGTAGGCGAGGCCAAGAAGCAGGGCGCCGATCATGTCATCGTCTCCACCGACGAGGAGCAGATGGCGGCCGCGGCCGAGCATTTCGACTTCCTGCTCGACACCGTGCCGGTTCCCCACGACCTGAATCCGTACCTGGCGACGCTGAAGTACGACGGCACTCACATCCTGGTCGGCCTGATCCAGGAAGTGGACCCGGCGCTGGTGGGCGGTAACCTGGTGATGAAGCGCCGTGTGCTGGCCGGTTCGCTGATCGGCGGCATGGCGGAAACCCAGGAAGTGCTGAATTTCTGCGCCGAGCATGACATTAGCTGTGATATCGAGATGGTCGATATCCAGAACATCAATGAGGCCTTCGAGCGCATGCAGAAGGGCGACGTGAAGTATCGCTTCGTCATCGACATGGCCAGCCTCAAGGATGCTTCAGCGGCCTGATCCGTTCGCTGACAAGCCCTCTGCGCCCGCCACGGCTTTGCCATGGCGGGCGTTTTCGTGTCGAGGCGTAAAACCGCTGTGAGTCCCTGAGTGCGTAGCGCTGCCATGGCGCCGACCACATTTTGCCTGTGCGGGTTTACCCACTGGCCCCGTGAACATGCGATGATGCACGCAGCGCCTGACTCATGGGCGCGCAACCGGTAAGGCAGGGCCCGTGAAGGCGTTATGAAGATACCCAAGAGACTGCAACCGCTCGTCGACGATGGCATGATCGACGCCGTGGAAGGTCAGCTGATGAGCGGCAAGGAAGCCAATGTCTATGTGGTGCGCTGCGGCGACACCCTGCGCTGTGCCAAGGTGTTCAAGGAAGCCCGCCAGCGTAGTTTCAAGCAGGCGGTGCAATATCAGGAAGGTCGCAAGGTGCGTAACAGCCGTCGCGCCCGGGCGATGGCGAAGAAGACCCGTTACGGTCAGCAGGAGCAGGAATCCGCCTGGTTGAATGCCGAGGTCGATGCCCTCTATCGCCTGGCGTCGGCCGGGGTGCGTGTCCCTGAGCCGCATGGCTTCATCGACGGCGTGCTGCTGATGGAGCTGGTCGCCGACGCCGAAGGCAGCGCCGCGCCGCGCCTGGACGACTGCGAGCTGAGCGAGGCCGAGGCACTGGCCTACCATGATCAGGTGATCCGCGAGGTGGTGCGCATGCTGTGTGCGGGCCTGGTGCACGGTGACCTTTCGGAATTCAACGTGCTGCTCGATGCCGCTGGGCCGGTGATCATCGACCTGCCTCAGGCGGTGGATGCCGCCGGCAACAATAGCGCGGCGATGATGCTGCGCCGGGACGTGGATCGCATGCGCGCCTATTTCGGCCGCTTCGCCCCGGCGCTGCTGGAAACCGAGTACGGCCACGAAATCTGGGCCCGCTTCGAGGCCGGCGAGCTGACGCCGGACAGTCAACTGACCGGTCGCTTCGTCCACGATACTCACGAGGTCGATGTCGATGACCTGATGGCGGTCATCGATGACGTCATCGAAGAGGAAAGCGATCGTCGGGACCGTGTCGCCGCCGATGACGAAGAGAACCGCTGAGCCCGCCCCTTGGGCCTCGGTCCGTCTCATACGGCCAACCCCTTTCCCGCGCCCAGGCGGTTGGTCGGCGGCCTAGATCAGCCAGGCCACCGCCAGCCCCGCTATCAGCGACGCGATCATCGGCAGGGCCACTCGCCAACCCAGTTGACGGCTGCCGATGGCACTCGCCAGCCCCGCCTTGACTAGGTTGTTGACCGACGCCGCCAGCACGATGCCGAGCACGGCGGTGGGCAGTGTCAGGCTGTGTTCGGCCATGCGGGTCAACGACAGGGTGATGGCATCCACATCGGCAATGCCCGAGACCGCTGCCAGCAGATAGATCCCGGCATCCCCGAGCCATTCGCGCAGCCATTCGCCCAGCAGCATCACCGCTGTCAGCAGGGCGCCGAACAGCAGTGCCGACTTGAGCTCCAGCGGGTTCTGAGTAGGTGTCGGTTCCTCCAGCGCTGCGCCGTCATGGTGGTGGTGCCATAGCCAGAGTGCCGGCAGCCACAGCAGCGCCGCCATCACCGCGACCGGCATGAACAATGGGCCCAGCAGGGCTGGGTGGATCACCAGGCAATAGAGCAGAATGCGCGGGAACATGGTGCCGCAGGCGATCAGGATGCCGGCGGCCAGCAGCGGGCCCAGCCCGTCCGTGCGTCGCGACAGGCGGGCGAAATGCAGTGTCAGGGCGGTCGAGGAACTCAGCCCGGCAAACAGGCTGGTGAAGAGGATGCCTCGACGGGTGCCGCCCAGGCGCATGGCGAAATAGCCGACGAAGGAGATCGCGGCGATCATTACCACCAGCCACCAGAGGGTGGTGGGGTTGATCGCGCCGCCTGGCCCCAGGTCTTGATTGGGTAGCAGTGGCAGGATAACCACCGTGATCAGCAGCAGCTTGAAGCCCGCATCCAGTTCGTGGCGCTGCAGCTTTTGCAGCAGACCATGGATTTCGTGCTTGTTATCGAGAATCAAGGCAGTGATCACGGCCGCGGCGGCGGCCAGGGTCGAGTCGACGGCCATCGCGAGGGCGCCGTAGCAAAAGGTCAGCAGCATGCCGACCATGCCAGTGATACTGTAGTTGGGGACTTCGCGGACCCGGGCCTGATAGGCGGTTAGGCTGGTCACCGCGACGCCGAGGAAGATCGCCGGGAAGGCCCAGGCCGTGATGCGTTCGGCGAGCAGGGCGGCGATGCCGCCAAGCAGGCCCACCAGGGCGAAGGTACGAATGCCGGCGATTCGCCGGCCTGCGGCTTCGTCGCGGGCCTCCCAGCCGCGTTCCAGGCCGATCAACGCGCCCAGCAGCAGCGCTATCCCCAGTCGTATGGCCAGATGGTGGCTGGTCAGGAACTGATGGGTGACCTCGTCCATGGACATCGCTCCTTGCCCGCCCGACGTCGACGGGATTGGCACCAATGATGTCAGTATGGCCCCCAGTCTGCATCGCTGTCGTCAGCACAGCCTGCCGATTGCGACCAGGTTCCATGCGATCTGTATGGCCTTACGCGCTCAATCGGGCGGCATGCTCATGTGGTCAAGCGCCCTGCGCCACCCTTACCATCGCGGGCCTGGGTCTGACGTATGTCCTTCGACTTTCGGTCCCCGCCCCTCGATACGGAGCCTCCATGACGCGATCCGAGACACGACTCAAGCAGGGCCTTTCCCTGGCAGCCCGCGCCGGCTACGTCGCCAAGGGGATCGTCTATCTGCTGATTGGCGGCCTGGCCTCACTGGCGGCGGTTGGGCTTGGCGGGGACAATGTGGGCTCCAAGGAGGCGATCAACCAACTGGTCACTCGACCCTTTGGAGACGTCATGCTCGGCCTGCTTGGCATCGGGTTGTTCGCTTACGCCTTGTGGCGCCTGTTGCAGGCCCTGTTGGATACCGAGGAGGTGGGGCTTGGCTTCAAGGGAGGCGGGACGCGGCTGGGTTTTCTCGTCAGCAGCCTCACTCACGCCAGCCTCGGGGTCTACTGCTTCGACCTGCTGCGTAACGTGGCAGCGGCATCGGGAGAAGCCGCCGCTCAGGATCGTACCGCTCTACTGATGAGCCACCGGGGAGGCGTGGTCATGGTCTTCGCGGTCGGTTTGGTATTTCTGGGCGTCGGCCTGCGACAGCTGTGGCGGGCCATCACCCGTTCCTACCTCGACAATTGGCACCATCAGCACATGTCCACGGCGCAGCGCCGCTTCTTCGAGGGCATCACCCGCTGGGGGCTCTCGGCTCGCGGGGTGGTCTTCATGATCATCGGGCTCTTTCTTTGCATCGCCGCATGGCGGACCGGCCCGAGCCAGGCCCAGGGGCTTGGTGGCGCGCTGAACGTTCTGGCCGCCCAGCCCTTCGGCCCCTGGCTATTGGGCGTGGTAGCGCTCGGCCTGTTCGGCTATGGGCTCTATTGCCTCATCAACTCTGCCTTCCGGGATACCAGCGTCGACTGAGTGGCACGCGACTGGCCGTGAGGTTAGCCGCCCCGAGACCGGCTCTGAGACCTAGCCGAGCGAGATCAACCACGAAGCGGTCAACGACAGCGTGCCTCTCGGCTCGTGACTGCTTACACTCGGAACATTTCAAGTTATGGGCTTGTCGATACTGGCAAGCAGGCTCATGGCCATCAATACAAGGAGTTATCTCATGGACGTTATTCGCATTGTGTTCGCGATTCTGCTGCCCCCGGTGGGTGTCTTTCTTCAAGTCGGCCTCGGCCTGCAGTTCTGGGTCAACATCCTGCTGACGCTGCTGGGTTATATCCCCGGCATCGTGCATGCGGTGTGGATCATCGCGCGGCGGTGAGGCGGCAGCATGGCCCGGGAGATGCCTGCTTTGGGGGACGGTGTCTTCTTGGTGCCGATGAGTGGATTCGAACCACCGACCTGCGCATTACGAATGCGCTGCTCTGCCAACTGAGCTACACCGGCATGGCGAAGGCGGGAGGGCCTGAGCCGAGGCATACGCTGAGAATAGGGGCAACGCGAGTTGCCCGCTAGCTTATCCTGTCGGGTGTCCGTCCTTGGGTGCCGGTGGTTGCTGGCTTGTCATCAACCTTCGAAATCGCGAATCCGGGTCAGGCCTTCCTGGGCGGACGAGGCGACTAGCCTGCCCTGACGGTCGTAGATGCTGCCGCGAGCGAAGCCCCGGGCGCCGCCGGCCCAGGGGCTATCCATGTCGTAGCGTAGCCAGTCGTTGATGGTGACGTCCTGATGGAACCATAGCGAATGATCGAGGCTCGCTATCTGCAGCTGCGGGTCACCGAAGGCAACGCCGTGGGAAACCAGCGAGGTGGTCAGCAGATTGAAATCCGAGCTGTAGGCCAGCAGATAGCGATGCAGGGCAGGGTCGTCGGGGAGCTCACCCGCCAGGCGGAACCATAGGCGCTTGCGTGGTGCGCCATCGCTGCCGTGAGGCTCGTCTTTCAGGTGGAGGAATTCGATGGGGTGGCCGTTGAAGCGCTGGACCTCGGCGCCTTCCTGAATCAGCGCTTCCGGGTCGTTGACGTCGGACATGGTGAGCTGATGATGAAAGCCGCGCTCCTCGCCTTGAAAGGACGCGCTGCAGAAGAAGATTGGCTTGCCCTTTTGAATGGCGGTAATCCGGCGGGTGGTGAAGCTGCCGCCATCGCGGACCCGGTCGACCTGGTAGACCACTGGCAGCTGGGGGTCGCCCGGCCTCAGGAAATAGCCGTGCAGGGAATGCACGCGACGCTCGGCGGGCACCGTGCGGGTGGCGGCCGAGAGCGCCTGCCCGAGTACCTGGCCGCCGAACAGCTGGGGGAAACCCAGGTCCTGGCTATGGCCTCGGAAGAGATTTTCCTCGATCATCTCCAGCCCCAGCAGGGCCACCAGATTGTTCAACGCTGACATGATGTGATCCTCTGATGTGGCGCTGCGGGCGCCATACGCTTGTTTCAATCATCACAGCATACCCGAGAGGCTCGCCGATGCGCAGCGATGAATTCTACATGCACCGAGCCATGGATCAGGCGCGGCTTGGCCTGGCAGCGGGTGAGGTGCCGGTGGGCGCCGTGGTGGTGGATGACGCCGGCGACATCATTGGCGAGGGCTTCAATGCACCGGTGGCTGGCCATGACCCCAGTGCCCATGCCGAGGTGCAGGCGTTGCGCGATGCGGCTGAAAGGCTTGGCAACTATCGCCTCGACGGCTGCACCCTTTACGTCACGCTGGAGCCCTGCCTGATGTGTACCGGGGCGATCATCCACGCGCGCCTGGCGCGCGTCGTCTACGGCGCCGCCGAGCCCAAGACGGGCATGGTGGAATCCCGCGCCAACCTCTTCGCTCAGCCTTGGTACAACCATCGGGTCGAGGTGGAAGGTGGGCTGTTGGCCGCCCAGGCCAAGCGGCTGCTGAAGGCATTCTTCGCCGGTCGCCGTTAATGGCAGGTGGGGCTATCAGCGGTAGCGCACGGCCCGGAGAGTGGGGCAAGCGATCGGCGAGGTCGTGTATGCGGTGTGGTTAGCTCGGCATCGGAGCGCTGACGATCCGATTACGTCCCTGTTCCTTGGCCTGATAGAGAGCCATGTCGGCGACCTGCATCAGCGTGGCGATATCCAGAGGCCCTCGTTCGAGGGCGGTCAGGCCGATGCTCATGGTCAAGGCTGCGCCGTCATGGTGCTTTAGGTCGGCGGACTGGAGTGAGGCCTTGAGCTCCTCGGCCACCTGCAGGCCCCGCGCGGTATCGCAGCCGGGCAGCAGGAGTATGAATTCCTCTCCGCCGTAGCGAGCAAACAGGCCGCCGGCCTGGGTTGCCACGGCCTCGCCTAGCGCGCCCAGGCGTTTCAAGTACTCGTCGCCTGTCAGATGGCCGAGACTGTCGTTGATGCGCTTGAAGTGATCAAGGTCACAGATCATCACGCACAGCGGGCGAGCGTTATGTTGTACCTTGAGGGTTTCCATCAACATCCGCCGATTGGCCAGATTGGTCAGTTCGTCATGACGAGCCAGCCATTCGATCTCCTGCTGGAGGCGACCACGGGCTTCAATTTCGAGGCGCAGTTGGGCATGGGAGTCATGCAATAGGCTGTGTTGGATGGCCAGGTGTCGGTGAGAAAAAAGCACCAGGAACAGTAAATAGGAAAGGCCCAGGCCGGTGGTCAGACTGACCGCTGGTAGCCTGGCGTGGTATTCCAGCAGTCGCAGTCGGGAGGGCTGGGTCGTCAGCGTCAGCGGATGACCACCGATATGGATCTGCGCGGTATTGGCCCAGGCGCGATTGCCGTCGTCGGGCCCCAGGATGGCCAAGGACTTCGTGCCCTGACGCAGTTCGAGCCGGGTGCGCCGCGTGTCGATGGCTTCTGTTAGCGTGTCGGTCAGGGCTTGCAGGCTGAGCACCATGGCGCTGGCGCCGATAAAGCGGCCGGTGGCGATGCGGGTCGGCAGGTAGTAGATGATGCCGTATTGCCCCTGCAGCAGTGGGATCACGTCGGTGATCGCTTCCTGATGGTCGATCAGCGCTCGTCGCTGAGCCGCGCGCCCGGCCGGTTGGCTTTCGGAGAGCTTGATGCCCAGGAGACGCCGGTTGGCCGCGTCCATGGGGTAAACATAGCGAATGCGCGAGCCGGGCTCGACCAGGGCAATATTCACGAAGTAGCCGAAGTCGCGATACAGCGGCTCGGCCATCAGGGCCCAGCTGTCGACATCCGGCGGGGATTCCATGAGTCGCCAGCCGTTGACGAAGCGGCGCATGGCGCTCAGGTGATTGCGTATCTCCCCGGAGAGGTGGTCGGCTAGCCGGTGGTTTTCCTGCTTCAGTACATCATGCAGACGACGGTCCTCGAGGTATTGCAGATGCTGGGAAAACGCCAGGGCCAGGCAGCCAAGCAATAGGGCCATCGACATGGGGCGAATCAGCAATTGGCGCTCGGCTATGAGTGTGCTGACAAGGCGCACTGCATGGGCGGCCAAGAGGCAGCCCATAGCCATCAGCGCGGCGGGATCTGCCGCATAGTCAACGACCCACTGCGTGGTTGGCATGAGGCCAACGTCCAACTGAGCGAGCCACATCAGCAGTGCCAGGCCAATCAGCATGGGGCTGCCCAGCGCGGCCCGGCGCCCCGTCAGTTGGGCACCGCCGAGCAGCATCAGGCAAAGTGTCGCGTGCAGGGGGCTCGCCAGTCCTCCAGGTTCGCGCCCGGCTGAAGCCAGGCGGCGATAGTCTGCCAGTGCGAGGTCGTGACCCAATATTCGGGCAGCAGATAGCTCAAGAGCCCGAGCGTCAGGCATGCAAGCGTGACGGTGGCAATGCTTCGCGCCAGGTATGGCCAGTGGCAGAGCCAGGCGAGCTTGGCCAGTGTGAGTGCCAGAGTGGGCACTAGGCTGGGGTCTGTGAAACCGATGTCCTGCGACAGGCCAGCTATCACGATCGTGGCAAGAGCCAGGCAGCACAGCAGCAGAGAGGCGGGGGTGAGAAGGCGCAGGCTCATAGGATTGGCGGGATGCGGTCATACTGTGGGCCGTCGTCAGCCGTGTCGCTTTCGGCCCGCTCGTTGAGCTGAAAGAACTGCTGTTGGCTGCGGTCGACGTAGTTGAGGATCTCGTAATAACGTCGAATATTGCGTACGTAGATCACCGGCTCGCCGCCGCGGGCATAGCCGTGGCGGACCTTGGAATACCAGGCGCGATTCTGCAACAGGGGCAGGGCCTCGCGTACGTCCGGCCACGCGTAGGGGTCACCGCCGCGCATCTCGGCGATCTTCTGGGCGTCATAGAGATGGCCAAGGCCCACATTGTAGGCAGCGAGCGCCATCCATAGCCGGTCATCGCCGGTGATCTCTTCCTGCAGACGATCCATCATCTCGCGCAGATAGCGGGCACCGCCGTCGATGCTTTGCGCCGGGTCGAGACGATTGCTGACGTCCATCTCGGAGGCGGTCGCGTTGGTCAGCATCATCAGTCCTCGTACCCCAGTGGGCGAGGTCGCGCGTGGCTCCCAGTGGGACTCCTGATAGCCGAGCGCCGCTAGCAGTTTCCAGTCGAAGCCGGTTTCTCTTGCGGCCTTGCGAAACAGGTCATCATAGTCGTCGAGCTTCTCCTGAAGCTGGCGAATGAAGGTGCGTGCGCCGACATATTCGAGATAGTCCTCCTGGCCGAAGTAGCGCTGGATCAGGGCATTGAGCGTGCCGTCGCGCCGCAGCGAGGTGAGGAAGGCATTGGCTTCGCGCTGCAGACCAAGGCCGTAGTCGGCGGGAAATGCCCAGACCATGCTCAGGGGGTCACCGAGGGTGACGCCATCATCGACGCCGGGGAAGAACAGGCGGTTGAGGGTAAACTGGTGGGTAAAGATCACGGCGGCATCCAGTTTGCCCTCCTCAACGCGTTGTAACAGATCGGCCACCTCGAGATCGGCGGCTTCGCGCCAGCTGAGTTCGGGGAGTCGCTCCTGCAGGCCTCGCAGCACGCCACCGATCCCGGAGTCGCGAATGGTGGCGATGTCGAGACCCACGAGATCGTCGACACTGTCGACCGGAGGCAGCCCGCGGCGATAGACCACCTGTGGCTGCAGCTCGAGGATGGCCGTACTGAAGTTAAGGTCGGTTCTGGACGGCGCCAGGGTCAGCGCCGCGGCCCCCACGTCGCCCTCGCCACTGGCCACGCTCTGAAGTACGCCGGCAATGCCGCTCTTGGTTTCCATCGACAGGCTGACGCCCAGGTGGTCGGCGAAACGGCGCGCCAGTTCGTACTCGAAGCCGGTCGGTCCGCGGCGGCCTTCGTAGTAGCTGGTTGGGGTATTGCGGCTGATAACGGTCAGAAAGTCGCGGTCGCGAACCTCCTCCAAGTGGCGGTTTGGAGCCTGGTTCTGACGATGCGGCAGCAGGGCGAGGGTGATGGCCACGCCTATGGACAGGTACCAGCGGTGATAATGCAGTAGATGTCGGGCGACGGCCTTGAGCATTAGTAAATTCAGTCGCAATGAGTGACGCTCACCTTAAACTACCCTTTTGCACGCTTCCACCTCGCGGATTTCGGTAGCGCGGCCTTTGCAGTATCATGGGGCATTCGTTGCCGCAGGCCGCGGCCCCCATTTCATGCTTTGTTCCCGAGGCTCGAACGACATGCTCGAACTGCGAGGTGCGCCCGCCCTCTCTGATTTCCGTCATGCCAAGCTGATGGCCGCCCTGCGTACCCAGGTACCGGAAGTCGCCTCCCTCACGGCCGACTACGTCCATTTCATCGACCATGACGGCGATCTGTCCGCCGAAGAAACCGCGACCCTCGAACGTCTGCTGGACTACGGGGCCACTGGCTCGACCGGCGCGCGCGACGGCCATCTGTTTTTGGTGGTACCACGTATCGGCACCCAGTCGCCCTGGTCTTCGAAGGCGACCGATATCGTGCGCAACTGTGGCCTGGCCAAGATCCAGCGCCTGGAGCGCGGTATCGCCTATCGCGTGCAGCTCGACGGCACCCTCTCCGAGGAAGCCTTCGAGGCGATCGTGGCGGCGATTCATGACCGCATGACCGAGTCGGTGCTGACCCATGCCTCCGATGCGGCCAAGCTGTTCTCCCATCAGTCGCCGGCCCCGCTTGGCCAGGTCGACGTGCTGGGCAAGGGCCGCGGGGCCCTGGTCGAGGCCAACCAGGCGCTCGGCCTGGCGCTGGCCGAGGACGAGATCGACTACCTGCTCCAATCCTTCGAGGGCCTGGGCCGCAACCCGGCCGACGTCGAGCTGATGATGTTCGCCCAGGCCAACTCCGAGCACTGCCGCCACAAGATCTTCAACGCTGACTGGGTGGTCGACGGTGAGGCGCAGCCGCGCTCGCTGTTCAAGATGATCAAGAATACCCATGAACAGTCGCCGGAGGATACGCTTTCGGCCTACAGCGACAACGCCGCGGTGATTCGCGGCAGCGAAGCGGGGCGCTTTTTCGCTGCGCCGCTGACCGGCCAGGCCGGTGAGCGGGCCACCTACGCAAGCCATCAGGAGCCGATCCAGATCCTGATGAAGGTCGAGACCCACAACCACCCGACCGCCATCGCCCCACATCCCGGCGCGGCCACCGGCGCCGGCGGCGAGATCCGCGACGAGGGCGCCACCGGTCTCGGCGGCAAGCCCAAGGCCGGCCTCACCGGCTTTTCGGTCTCGAATCTGCGCATCCCCGAGTTCGTACAACCCTGGGAAGCCTTCGACTATGGCAAGCCCGAGCGTATCCAGTCGGCACTTTCCATCATGCTCGAAGGGCCGATCGGCGGGGCCGCCTTCAATAACGAGTTCGGTCGCCCGAACCTCGCCGGCTACTTCCGCACCTACGAGCAGGATGCCCTGGGCGCCGGCGGCATCGAGCGCCGCGGCTATCACAAGCCGATCATGCTGGCCGGCGGCTACGGCAACGTCCGCGACGGCCATGTCGACAAGGGCGCGATCCCGGTCGGCGCCAAGCTGATCGTGATGGGAGGCCCGGCGATGCTGATCGGCCTGGGCGGCGGCGCGGCCTCCTCGATGGCCTCGGGCAGCTCGAGCGAGGATCTCGACTTCGCCTCGGTACAGCGCGACAACCCCGAGATCGAGCGTCGCTCTCAGGAGGTCATCGACCGCTGCTGGGCCCTGGGCGATGAGAATCCGATCTGCTTTATCCACGACGTCGGTGCCGGCGGCCTGTCCAACGCTCTGCCGGAGCTGGTGAAGGACGGCGAACGTGGCGGCGTCTTCGAGCTGCGCGCGGTGCCCAACGCCGAGCCGGGCATGAGCCCGCTGGAGATCTGGTGCAACGAGGCCCAGGAGCGCTACGTGCTGGCGGTGCCGCCCGAGCAGCTCGCCACCTTCGAGGCGCTTTGTGAACGTGAGCGCTGCCCCTTCGCGGTGGTCGGCGAGGCCACCGAGGCGCATCACCTCGAAGTCCGCGACGGTCACTTCGACACCAAACCGGTCGATTTGCCGATGAGCGTGCTGTTCGGCAAGCCGCCCAAGATGCAGCGCGAGTTCAGCCGCGAAAGTCGCGAGATGCCCGGTGTGGCGCTCGATAACCTGGACCTGCGCGAGGCGCTGGACCGGGTGCTGCGTCTGCCTGCCGTGGCTTCCAAGAGCTTTTTGATCACCATTGGCGACCGCTCGATCACCGGCCAGGTCGCCCGCGACCAGATGGTCGGTCCCTGGCAGGTACCGGTGGCGGATGTTGCCGTGACCACGGCGAGCTTCGACACCCATCGGGGTGAAGCCATGGCGATGGGCGAGCGGCCGCCGGTGGCGCTGATCGACCCGGCGGCCAGCGCCCGTCTGGCGGTGGCCGAGTCGATCACCAACCTGGCCGCGGCACCGATCGAGAAACTGTCCGACATCAAGCTGTCCGCCAACTGGATGAGCGCTGCCGACCATACCGGCGAGAACCAGGCGCTGTATGACGCCGTGCATGCGGTGGGCATGGAGCTGTGCCCGGCGCTGGGCATCGCCATCCCGGTAGGCAAGGACTCCATGTCCATGCGCACCGCCTGGCAGGACGAGGAAGGCGAGGACAAGAGCGTTACCGCGCCGCTGTCGCTGGCGATCACCGGCTTCGCGCCGGTCAGCGATGCGCTCGCTACCCTGACGCCGCAGATCAACCTGGAGCAGGACGAGTCCGACCTGATCCTGATCGATCTCGGCGCCGGCCGGAATCGCCTCGGCGGCTCGGCGCTGGCCCAGGTCTATGGCCAGGTCGGCCATGACTGCCCGGACGTTGACGATCCAGAAGACCTGAAGGCCTTCTTCAGCGTCATTCAGGGCTTGAATGCCGACGGCCAGCTGCTGGCCTACCACGACCGCAGCGACGGTGGCCTGATCACCACCCTGTTGGAAATGGCCTTCGCCGCCCACACCGGCCTCGAGATCAAGCTCGACTGGCTGGTCGACGAGCCGGTCGAAGCGGTCGACGCCCTGTTCGCGGAAGAGCTGGGGGCGGTCATTCAGGTCAACCGCCGCGACACCGAGGCAGTGCTGGCGCAGTTCGCCGCCGCCGGTATCGATACCTGTGGCGTCATCGCCCGTCCGCGCTACGACGATCAGGTGCGTGTGACGCTGTTCGAGGAACCGCTGCTCGAGACCACTCGTCAGCTGACCCAGCGTACCTGGAGCGAGACCAGCTACCGGATGCAGGCGCTGCGCGACAATCCTGAGTGCGCCAAGAACGAATTCGACGGCCTGCTCGACGCCCGTGATCCGGGCCTCTCGGCGACCCCGAGCTTCGACGTCGACGAGGACATCACTGCACCGTTCGTCAATCTGGCCCGTCCGCCGATGGCTATCCTGCGTGAGCAGGGCGTCAACGGCCACGTCGAGATGGCCGCGGCCTTCGATCGCGCCGGCTTCGAGGCGGTGGACGTGCATATGAGCGATATCCTCGCCGGCCGCGTCAGCCTCAATGAGTTCAAGGGGCTGGTCGCCTGCGGCGGCTTCTCCTACGGCGACGTGCTGGGTGCCGGCGGTGGCTGGGCCAAGTCGGTGCTGTTCAACGAGCGTGCCCGGGAGCAGTTCGCGGCCTTCTTTGCCCGCGAGGACAGCTTCTCGCTGGGCGTGTGCAACGGCTGCCAGATGCTCTCCCAGCTCAAGGAGCTGATTCCCGGCGCCGAGAACTGGCCCCGCTTCGTGCGCAACGAGTCCGAGCAGTTCGAGGCGCGGGTGTCGATGGTGCAGGTCGAGAAGAGCCCCTCCATCCTGCTCGCTGGCATGGAAGGCTCGCGGCTGCCGATCGCCGTGGCCCATGGCGAGGGTCGCGCCGAGTTCCGCGACGCGGGCCACCTGCGTGCCATGCAGGGCAGCGATCAGATCGCCCTGCGCTACGTCGACAACTATGGTCAGGTTACCAGCCGCTATCCGGCCAACCCCAACGGCTCCGCCTCGGGGATCACCGGCCTGACCACGCCGGACGGGCGCGTCACCATCATGATGCCGCACCCGGAGCGGGTGGCACGTGCGGTGACCAACTCCTGGCGTCCGGCCGAGTGGACAAAGGACGGCGCCTGGCTGCGGTTGTTCCGCAACGCTCGCACCTGGCTGGGCTGAGGGCCGGGCCGAGTCGAAGGGTACGGCCAGTCAGGCTCGGTCTATCCGTCAGGGTCCCGCAACGGGACCGGTCCACAGCCAAAAGCGCCGCCCCTCGGGGCGGCGCTGTTCGTTTGGCACTCGCCGCTGTCTTTTGTCAGCGACGCACTGGCTCTGGCGCTATGGCTATCTGCGCTGGCGCAACGCTAGGGTAGAATGCTCGGCATGACGCAAACCGCTCCTCCCGCGACTTATTCCAGCACTGGCTCCGCGACAACCACCGGGGCTTCCAGCTCGGCAGGTCCAGCAGCCGACGTGCCGACTCTGCGCCCCTATCAGCACGAGGCGGTGGCACGCACCGTCGCCCATTTCCGCGGCAGCGACGACCCCGCCGTGGTGGTGCTGCCAACCGGCAGCGGCAAGTCGCTGGTGATCGCCGAGTTGGCCCGTATCGCTCGTGGGCGAGTACTGGTGCTCGCCCATGTGCGCGAGCTGGTCGAGCAGAACCACGCCAAGTACCAGGCCTATGGCCTCTCGGCGGATATCTTCAGCGCTGGGCTCAAGCGCAAGGAGGCGGCCCGGCAGGTGGTGTTTGGTTCGGTGCAGTCGGTGATCAACGGCCTGGAGGCCTTCTCGGCCGGCGACTTCACCCTGGTGGTGATCGACGAGTGCCATCGGGTCTCGCTGGAGAAGGACGCCAGCTACCGGCGCGTGACCCAGGCGATGGCCGACGCCAACCCACGTCTCAAGGTGTTGGGGCTGACCGCCACGCCCTATCGCCTCGGGCAGGGCTTCATCTTTCATCGTCATTACCACGGCATGGTGCGCGGCGACGAGGACTGCTTCTTCAAGGACTGCGTCTTCGAGCAGCCGCTGCGACTGATGGTGCGCCAGGGCTACCTGAGCGAGCCCCGGCGCATCGACGTGGCTATCGAAGGCTATGACTTCTCGGCGCTGGCGCCCGGCATCGGCGGCAGCTTCAATGAGCAGGAGATGAACCAGGTGGTCAAGGGCGCTCGCGCCACGCCGGGCATCGTCGCCGATGTCATGGCCCGCGCCGAGGACCGCCAGGGCGTGATGCTGTTCTGCTCCACCGTCGCGCACGCCGAGGAAGTGACCGGCCTGCTGCCCGCCGCCGAGACGGCGCTGATCACCGGCGCCACGGCCTCGGAGGAGCGCGAGAGGCTGATCGCGGCCTTCAAGGCCCGCACGCTCAAGTACCTGGTCAACGTCTCGGTGCTGACCACCGGCTTCGATGCGCCGCATGTGGATCTGATCGCCATCCTGCGCCCCACCGAATCGGTGAGTCTCTATCAGCAGATCATCGGTCGCGGCCTGCGGCTGGCGCCGGGCAAGCGCGATTGCCTGATCCTCGATTACGCCGGCAACCCCTGGGATATCTATGCCCCTGAAGTCGCCGCACCGCGCCCGGCCGGCGACACCGAGCCGGTGCAGGTGGAATGTCCCGAGTGCGGCCATGCCAACCTGTTCTGGGGGCGCATGGACGGTGAAGTGGTGATCGAGCACTTCGGGCGGCGTTGTCAGGGGCTTGTTGAACGCGCCCACCCCCGCGCGAATAGCGAAAACGCTAGGGCGCGTGGCGCGGGGGCCAGTGAACAGTGCTCCTTCCGCTTTCGCTTCAAGGCCTGCGAACGCTGCGGTGCCGAGAATGATATCGCGGCACGTGCCTGCCACGGCTGTGGTGAGCGCTTGGTCGACCCCGACGACAAGCTGCGTGAGGCCCTCAAACTGCGCGATGCCCGTGTGCTGAGGGTCAGTGGCATGCAGCTCGAGGCGACCCGTAATGGTCGCGGCCTGGAGCGACTCAAGATCAGCTATTACGATGAAGACGGCACGGCGCTCGCCGAGTGGTTCGCCCTGGAGACACCGGCCCAGCGCCACGCCTTCCAGCGGGCCTTCCTCGCCCGGCACCTGCGAGCCCCGGGCACCGGCTGGCGGCCCACCAGCATTCAGGACGTGCTCGATGGCGAAGCCAGGCTCAAGGCCCCCGATTTCGTGGTAGGGCGCAAGGTTGGGCGCTTCTGGCAGATACGCGACAAGCTCTTCGATTACCAGGGGCGCTACCGCAAGGCCGAGGCGGCCGGCCCGGATGGCTGATGTCGCCCTTGAACGAGATAGCCAAGGTCATGGCTGGCTTACGTCCGGGGCATGACTCTTGGTAGACTGCGCGACCTTGCCGGTCATGCGGGCCGGCACCACGATGGCAGGAGATCCCCCAGGGTGTGAGCGAGATATCCGATACGGCGCGTGACGATGAGCCGGCTGCCGCCGAGCAGGCCGATATCCTCGCGCGGCTGTTCGACCAGCCGATCACCGAGCTGCCCGAGGATCTGTACATTCCTCCCGAGGCGCTCAGGGTCTTTCTCGAAACCTTCGAGGGCCCGCTGGATTTGCTGCTGTATCTGATTCGCCGCCAGAATCTGGACATCCTGGCCATCGACGTGGCCGCGATCACTCGGCAGTACATCGAATACGTCGAGCTGATGAAGGCGATGCAGATCGAGCTTGCCGGCGAGTACCTGCTGATGGCGGCGATGCTCGCCGAGATCAAGTCGCGCACCTTGTTGCCGCGCCCGCCCAAGGGCGACGACGAGGATGACGAAGGCGACCCCCGGGCCGAGCTGATCCGTCGCCTGCAGGAGTACGAGCGCCTCAAGGAGGCCGCGGAGTCCCTTGGCGAACTGCCCCGGGTCGGCCGCGACTGGTTTCCGGCCACCGCCGCCTTGCCCGATCTCGAGACGCGGGTGGTGCATCCTGACGTGGAGCTCGAGGAATTGCTCGGCGCCCTGGCAGGCATCATGAAGCGTGCCGAGCTGACCCAGGAGCACCACATCAGCCGCGAGGTGCTGTCGACCCGCGAGCGCATGCTCAAGATCATGGCGGCGCTTGATCATCAGCGCTATACCCCCTTCGAGGCGCTATTTACGCTGGAGGAGGGCAAGGCCGGCGTGGTAGTGACCTTCATGGCACTGCTCGAGCTTGCCAAGGAAGCGATGATCGAGATCGTGCAGAACGCGCCGCTGTCGCCGATCCACGTCCGTGCGCGGCTGGCCGAGCCTGAACAGGCCTATCAAGCCGGCGAACCCGAGGCCGGCGAGGCGGAAAGAGGCGAGGAAGAAGGGGATGAAAGCCCCTTCGAGGCCGCCGAGAACACGCAAGACCCCGAGCGGCGCTCGCCGCCGCTCACCGATGCCGAGCAGGAGTAAGCCCGCGACATGAACGAGCGCCAACATCTCGATCAGATCCTCGAAGCGGCCCTGCTGGCCGCCGGCGAGCCGCTGTCGACGGAGCGCCTCGAGAGTCTGTTCGACGATCATGAGCGGCCGGCGCGGCGGGACATGAAAGAGGCGCTGACCCGGCTCGGCGAGCGTCTGGAGTCCGGCGCCCTGGAGCTGATCGAGACCGCTTCGGGCTTTCAGCTGCGCATCCGTCAGCGTCTGTCGCCCTGGGTATCGCGGCTATGGGACGAGCGACCGCAGCGCTATTCCCGTGCATTGCTGGAAACTCTGGCGCTGATTGCCTATCGTCAGCCGGTGACCCGTGGCGATATCGAAGAGGTGCGCGGTGTGGCGGTATCGAGTTCGATCATGCGCACCCTGAGCGAGCGCGGCTGGATCCGTGTGGTGGGACAGCGGGATGTGCCGGGGCGACCCTCGGTGTACGCCACCACTCGCGCCTTCCTCGACGACTTCGGCCTCAAGACCCTGGACGGGCTGCCGCCGATGCACGAGCTGAAGGACTTCGAGGCGCGCTTCAACGAGCTCGAGCAGTCGGCTGACGCCTCAGCGGCAGCAGGCGAGAAAGCCGCAGGCGACGGCGCCTCGTCAGATGACGAAGCGAGCCGCGAGGCCCCACCAGCAGGGGATGACGAGACAAGCGCTGGCGACGCGGCAGAAGAAGCCGCGTCGCCGGCACAGCAGGACGGAGCTCTGGCTCCGCAGGCGGGCGCTACGGCG
>CETM01204585.1_pt1 | contig 24137 bp, 20 predicted proteins | sample 361451 | NCBI WGS metagenome assembly CETM01 (sample SAMEA2622690, study PRJEB7988) | marine metagenome | isolation source: saline water (ENVO:00002010), including
GTTAAGAAACCTGAAGGTTATAACTGTATAGTTCCTGTTAGTGGTGGCAAGGATAGCACTTGGCAAGTATACGCTATGAAAGAAATTCATAATATGCGACCTCTAGCTGTTACTTTCGATCAATTTGATCAGACCCCTGAAGGTTTAAGGTGTCTTGAAGTATTAAGATCCATTGGGGTAGATCATGTACATTTCACCTTAAATCCTTTAGTAGTTAAAAAACTAGTATTGAAGGCTTTCGAACTTTTAGGAGATCATTATTGGGTCAATCATGTAGGTATATTCACTGTTCCTTATCATTTTGCAGTAATGATGGACATACCTTTAGTTATTTTTGGAGAAAATCCTCAACTTGAATATGGAGGACCAGAAAAGAGTCGAGATAATATGATCATGGATAGAGCTTGGAGACAGGAATTTGGTTTAATGAGAAATTTTAGAGAAGAGGATATGTTAGATGATGAGATATCTAAAGACGACTTAAGTATGCTTTATTATCCTTCTGATGAAGTTATTGAAGAAAAAGGCGTACTTGGAACCTTTTATGGACATTTTTTTAAATGGAATGCTAGAGAACACTTGGAGATAGTAAGTAATTTAGGATGGAAAGGTTTTGATAAACCGCCCACTGGTTCTTACCTAAACTATGAAAACATAGATATGTATTTTATTGAAATAAGAGAAAGACAGAAATATTTAAAGTATGGTTATGGTAGAGTCACAGATCAGTTAAATATAGATATTAGAAACAAGGTAATAACTAGAGAAGAAGCCTTAGGGCATATTCACAGAGACGGACAAGTCGATAAGAAAGTTATACAAGAATTTTGCGAATATCTAGAAATTACTGAAGAAAAATACAAAGAGATAATGGATACTTTTGTGAATCATGAAATCTTTGTTAAAGATAATCATGGAGAGTGGATATTAAGAAATCCAAGAAAATAATAAGTAATTATTAACTAATGAATTAAATTTAAGAAAGATGACACTTAACAACAAAACCATTCTTATAACAGGCGGAACAGGATCTTTTGGAAAACATTTTACAAGGAGAGTATTAAAAAGTTATCCGAAGATTAAAAAATTAATTATTTTTTCAAGAGATGAATTGAAACAATATGAAATGTCTTCAGAATTTAGTAAATATCAAAATATTAGGTATTTATTAGGAGATATAAGAGACTTATCTAGAGTCAAAAGAGCATTAGAAGGGGTAGATATAGTTGTTCATGCAGCTGCATTAAAACAGGTTCCTGCAGCTGAATATAATCCTTTTGAGTTTATAAAAACTAACGTTATGGGAACTCAAAATATGGTAGATGCAGCTTTAGATTCGAATGTAAGGAATTTTGTTGCTTTATCAACTGATAAGGCATCTTCTCCTGCAAATCTCTATGGAGCTTCTAAACTTTGCGCTGATAAATTAGTTGTTGCTGGGAACAACATTACCGGAGATAAGCCAATAAAATTTTCTGTAGTAAGGTATGGGAATGTTCTAGGGAGTAGAGGCTCTGTTTTACCAGCCTTTCTAAAGCAAAAAGAAAATAAAACGATAACAATAACAGATAAAAAAATGACGAGATTTAATATATCTTTAAATGAAGGAGTAGACATGGTTATTTGGGCCTTAAAAAATGCAGTAGGCTCAGAAATTTTTGTACCTAAGATTCCATCTTATAAGATTACTGATATGGCAAAAGCAATAGCTCCAGATTGTAAAATTGAAATAGTAGGTATAAGGCCGGGAGAAAAAGTACATGAAGAGATGATTAGTGTTAATGATAGCGAAAACACTATAGAGATAGGTAAATATTATGCAATATTGCCGCAAGGAGATGAGTTAGTAAGAATGAAATACCTTTCTAAGAAAGGTTGCCAATTAGTTAAGCCAGGATTCGCCTATTCTTCTGACACAAATGTAGATTTTCTTACTGTTACCCAGATTAAAGAGTTAATTAAAGATTTTAATAAGTAGATTGATTCCTTACAGTAAACAGAATATTTCCAAAGAGGATATAAGAGCTGTCACAGAAGTACTAAAATCTGAATACTTGACTACTGGTCCAAAGGTAGAAGAATTCGAGCTAAGTTGTAAGCAGTATTTTAATTCTAAGTATAGCCTGTCATTTAATAGTGCAACTTCAGCACTTCATGTTGCTTGTTTGTCAATGGAGATAACTGAAGGAGATTTAATCTGGACAAGTCCAATTTCTTTTGTTGCTAGCGCAAATTGCGCTTTATATTGCGGCGCTTCCATAGATTTTGTAGATATAGATAGTGGAACATTTAATATTTGCGTCAATTCACTAGAAGACAAGTTAATTGAAGCAAAGAAATTAAAAAAATTACCTACACTTATAGTAGTTGTCCATTTAGCAGGAATGCCATGTGATATGGAAAAAATTAAAGAACTATCTAAAGTTTATGGTTTTAAAATAATTGAAGATGCTTCTCATGCTGTTGGTTCATCATATAAGGGTTCACTTATTGGAGATTCAAAATATTCGGATATTACAATTTTTAGCTTTCACCCAGTTAAGATCTTTACAACAGGAGAAGGCGGTATGATTCTAACTAATAATAAGAATTATGCTAAGAAAGCGTTACTGCATAGAGCTCATGGAATAACAAGAGACCACCTTGAGTTTCAAAATAAAGAATTTGAACCTTGGATTTATGAACAACAGTCCTTAGGTTACAACTACAGAATGACAGATATATCTGCCGCTTTAGGCATTAGTCAATTAAAAAAAGTTAAGACCTGGAACGTAAAAAGGAACAAGTTATCGAATATCTATAAATCATCTTTTGGCAACACTAAAGAGATAGAATTTCAACTTAATAATTTAGACAGTTTTTCTTCGTATCACCTATTCATCATACAAGTAAATAATAGAAAAAAAGTCTTCCAATACCTTAGAAATAAAGAAATAGGAGTAAACGTTCATTACATACCTATTCATTTCCACCCATATTATAAAAAACTTGGTTTTAAAGAAGGAGATTTTCCTAATGCGGAAAAGTATTATAGTAAAGCTATCTCTATCCCTCTTTATCCTTCATTAACAAAGAAAGATCAGAATTATGTTATTGAACATGTAATTGAGTCTGTAAAAATGTTTGGATGAAAACAGTAGCATTTATACTAGCAAGAGGTGGTAGCAAAAGAATACCTAATAAAAATATTAAGGAATTTTGTGGTGAGCCCATGATATCTTGGGCTATTAGGGCTGCTAGAGAATCAAACTGCTTTGATGAAATAATTGTTTCAACTGATTCAAAAGAAATAGCTTCTATTTCTGTTAGTTTAGGAGCCGAAGTAAATGATTTAAGAAGTTCAGAGCTCTCGAATGATTACACAACTTCTATCGAAGTTATGGCAAATGAGGCTTCGATTTTAGAAAATATTGTTAAATATGTATGTTTTTTGTATGCCTCTTCTCCATTAATCCAGGCCAAAACATTAAAAAAGGCTTTTACTGAGCTAAAAGAAGATTCAAGTTTAGATTATGTATTTCCTGTTGCAAGGTTTGCACACCCTCCTGAAAGAGGTTTTAGTATTGATAAAAAAAAGAAAATACAACCAATTAACTCAAAGAATTTCCATAAAAGAACTCAAGATCTAGATGCGTATTACCATGATTCAGGTCAATTTTATTTTGGTAAACCTGAAGCATTTAAAGAGTTAAAACCTATCTTTAGCAACAGATCAAAAGCAATAGTTCTATCAAGAATAGAAGTGTGCGATATTGATGAAGAGGAAGATTGGTCCATGGCTGAGATTCTTTTTAAGAATCTTAGGAATGATAAGCAATAATATTAATAACTAGTTGCCTAAGCCTTCTTTTATTTGAATAATCTTTTGATTTCCTATGTACTCTCTATAATGTGCTTTATCTTCATTTTGTTTATAAGCTTGATTTAAGATTTCTGGAGAATCTATTAATTTTTTTATAATTATTTTTACAAATTTGGCAGTTTCAGGATAAATAGAGGCCCTGAATTCATTGTAAGAACTTAAGTTAGTATTAAGAGTTTTTTTGGCAATAATATCTCCAGAATCTATACCCTCATCTATAAGGTGAGCTGTTGACCTAATTTTTTTTCCTTCAAATAATTGCCATTCAGGAGCACTACAACCTCTATACTCAGGCAGATCGCCAGGATGAAAGTTTAAGATACCTAAAGAAAAGGTCTCAATAATATCTTTCTTTAATATCCCTGTCCCGCCTTGTATTCCAAGATCATAACGTTGAGACGTTAAGAAATCTAAAAGATCTAGACAACTTAGTGTATTAAAATTATAAAAATTAAAAGTTTGTTGTAGTTCTTTCTCAGTTGGAGGTGACCATAAGTGTCCGCATCTTTCATCTTCGTCTTTATCATTTTCAGGATGTTCCCCAATAGTAATTACATCAATATTAAATTCCTTTAATCTAGATAAATACTCTCTTCCAGCATAAGAATTTTGGTTCATTATGGTGGCAATTTTTAGCTGTCTAGATTTTTTCATGACTATTTACCTTGCTAGTTTAAAAATCTTTAAGATTTAAGCAAGACTAGAAATTTAAATTTTAATCTCCTTATGTAATATAATGTGACAAAATGACTAGGAAGTTTGATACAGAGCAAGAAGAGTTTTGGGCAGGTAAATTTGGTGAAGAGTATATATCTAGAAATACTCTTGAAGAATTGTTGGCGTCAAACCTTTGGTTCTTTTCAAAAGCTCTTTCAAGAGTTGACAATTTATCTTCTGTTATAGAATTTGGGACTAACATTGGAAATAACCTTTATGCTCTCCACCAACTATTTCCTAATATAGAATCTACAGGAATAGAAATAAATAAGAAAGCTATAGAAGTTTTGAAAGTTAATCTTCCCAAAACAAATATGATTAATGACTCCATTTTAAATTTCGTACCGAAAGAGAAATTTGATTTAGCTCTTATTAAAGGCGTCTTGATACACCAAGACCCCACTGTTTTAGACGGTCTTTATGAGACAATATATAACTCTTCAAAAAAATATATATTACTAGCGGAATACTACAACCCTAGTCCAGTTTCATTAGAGTATCGTGGAGAAAAAGATAAATTGTTCAAGAGAGATTTCGCTGGTGAGATTATGAATAAATATGAAGACTTAGTTTTGATAGACTTTGGCTTTGCTTATAGAAGAGATAAAAAGTCACCACAAGATGATATATCTTGGTTTTTACTAGCTAAATAGATAGCTATAACAAACATTAAAAATATTGATATGACAAAATTGGCCTTATTAGGCGGCACACCAATACTAGAAGAGACGCTTAAGCCTTATAGTAGTATTGGTTCTGAAGAGCAACTAGCAGTTTCTGAAGTAATGAAATCAGGTAGGATTTCTGAATTTATCGGAGCAATGTGCGATGAATTCTATGGAGGACCTGTTATTCAAGAGTTTGAAGCTAGTTGGAGTAAAAAATTTGAAGTTAGTTATTCTGTTTCCGTTAATTCCAATACTTCAGGTCTAATTGCGGCAATGGGTGCTATTGGGCTTTCTCCAGGAGAGGAGGTGATAGTTCCTCCTTGGACAATGTCTGCAACTGCTGTAGCTCCTATTTTTTATGGCGGCATCCCTGTTTTTGCTGATATAGAAAAAGATTTTTTTTGTTTAGACATTGAATCTGTCAAAGAAAAAATTAATGATAGAACTAAGGCTATTCTTGCAGTAAATTTGTTTGGCCATCCTGCGGAGTTACATAAATTAAGAGAACTTGCCGATTCGAAAGGAATATATCTGATTGAAGATAATGCGCAGGCACCCTTAGCATATGAGAATCAAAAACAAACAGGAACAATTGGTCATATTGGTGTAGCAAGTTTGAATTATCATAAACATATACATACTGGAGAAGGAGGTATTTGCACAACAAATGATTCCGATCTAGCTCAAAGGTTAATGCTAATTAGAAACCATGGTGAAAATGTAACAACTGAACTAGGTATTGAAGATATTACGAATCTAATTGGTTTTAATTTTAGAATGACTGAGATAGGAGCCGCCATTGGTTTATCTCAAATAAAAAAATCTGAAGCTTTAATCTCGAGAAGGGAAGAGTTAGCTAATATATTGAGTGATAGATTAAGTAATATTGAAGGTCTAACTGTACCGAAAGTTAGAGAAGGTTGTAGACATGTTTATTATGTCTGGTCAGCCAAAATAGATACTAAAATGACAGGCCTAGATAACAAGAAGATAGCTGAAGCCCTTGTAGCAGAGGGTTGCCCAACTTCTTATGGATATGTAGTACCTTTATATAATTTACCTCTCTTTGAGCAAAAAAGAGCAATCGGAACAAGTGGATACCCTTTTAATTTATCTGATATATCTTATGATAATTGTAAAAATGATTGCATGACTACTGAAGAACTTCACAATAAATCTTTAATTGAATTCCATATATGTTCTCATCAACTTGATGGCAACTTAATTCATCAAGTAGCTGATTGTTATGAAAAAGTTTTCAGTAACCTTGATCAAATATCTTAGTAAGATTAAATTTATTTTGTTCAGATAATATGCCTAAAGTAGTTGCTATTGTAGAAGCTAGAATGGGTTCTTCCCGGCTCCCCGGGAAAGTTTTATCTGATATATTTGGAAAACCAGCCTTGGAACGGCTAATTGCCCGTCTAAGATTATCTAAAAGGATTGATGAAATTATTGTTGCGACAACAAATTCTAGTAAAGATGACAAGCTTGTAGCTTGGTTAGAAGGACAAGAAATAAATTTCTTTAGAGGCAGTGAGCAAGATGTGCTTCAGCGAGTTGTTGATACAAGTCGAGAAGCTAATGCTGACGTTATTGTAGAGATAAATGGTGACTGTATTCTTACAGATTACGAGATTATTGATGAAGCTATAGAAAACTTCAATAAGCATAACTATGATGTGGTAACGAATTGTGGATCAATTTTAAGTTACCCAATGGGTGCTTATGCACAAGTATTTAGAAGCAAAGATTTGGAATGGGTAGCTAAAAATATTTCTGATAGTGCCGTTAGAGAACATGTTTCGTTATTCTTTTATGAGAATCCAGATAAATATAAGATTCATGACCTTGTAGCGCCGGAAGAAATAAGATTTCCTGCATGGAGATTACAGTTGGATTATCAAGAAGACCTTAAATTTTTAAATGCTGTATATCAAAGGCTATACCCCATTTATGGAGACGCCTTTACTTTATATGATATAAAAGATTTACTACACAAAGAGCCAGAATTGTTGGATATTAATAAGCATTGTGTTGAAAATGCCCCAAGATAGTGAAGATTTATAGAGTTTTAATGATAGGCTTCGGGCAAATGGCTTATAGCTATTCGCTGAATAAAGAATATTCCTCTGAGATAAAATTTGCATCCCATTCGCAAGCTTTAAGTTTCAATAATAGACTCAATTGGGACTCTGTAGTAGATCCTGAAACCTCTGTACTGGAAAAAGCAAAAGAATCGCTAGATATTAAGAATACTTTTACGGAAGTCGAAGATGTCCCCAACAAAGATTCTGTAGAGATTGTAGTTTTTAGTTGTCCTCCTTCAGTTGATAAGATTTCTATCTTAGAACTTTTCCCCAATGTAAAAGGTATAGTTCTTGAGAAGCCACTTTCTAATTCCTTTGATCAGGTTACAGCTTTAAGAGAATACTTGAAAAGTAGGAAAATTAAGGCACAGGTGTCTTTTCTCCGAAGAGGTGATGAATTTATATCATCTTTGAGTAATAAAGGTCTTGAAGGCTATATAGGTGAACCAATTAATGCTCAAATAATTTATGGTAATGGCATTAGAAATAATGGAAGCCATATGATTGACTTAACTAGAATATTATTAGGTGAAGTTAAATCTGTTTTATTTTCTCAGACATCTACTATAGCTAAAGCTAGTTTAGAAGGAGATGAAAATCGATCTTTTGTCTTGGAAATGCAAGATGGAATATTAGTATCAGGTTTTCCGTTAAACTTTGAGAACTACAGAGAAAATTCTTTAGATATCTGGGGCAATAAAGGCAGAATCGCATTTACTCAAGAAGGTTCTTATTTCCAACATTGGACTACTCAGAACAGTAGATTTGGTCTTGGCTTTAAAGAGATAGATTGGTCTTCTCCGAAAATAGGCAAGACCAAAATAGGAAATTCCTTGGATGTTTTGTATCGAAATTTAATTCTTCATCTAGAAACCAATGAACCATTGATTTCACCGTTAGAGTCAGCAATTAAAACTGAAAATTTGTTATATGAGATTCTAAATTTAAATTCTTAAAAAAACTTTGAATGATCGACATCATATTTCATATAGAAGACCCTGGAATATTAAATATATTTCAAATTATTAAAGAGTCTTTAGATAAACAACAAATAACCTACAAAGTTATCCTTGATGGTGCAGCGTCCGAAAGTCTTTCCGGCTCGCCGCATATCATTGATACTGATAAAGAAAGTATTAACGAAATTCTTAATAAAGAAAACCCGAAGCTTCTATTGATTGGAACTTCTGAAAATAGAGAAAGTCTTGGTTTAGATATGATTTCTGAGGCTAGGAATTTAGGTATCTATACTATTGGACTGGTTGACTCTTGGTATAACGCTTCCAATAGGTTTAAGGGGAAAACTAAAGATTCATTGTTTTATCTTCCTGATGAGATATTCGTCCCTGATATAAAGACTTTTAAAGAATTTGAAGAAATTGGAGTAATTACGGAGATCTTAACTTTGATAGGAAATCCTCTATACAAGAAAGTTTTTGATTGGAAAGATTCCTTTAAATACGAAGTTAAAACAAAAGAATCTTTTTTTCAAAATGTTGAGGAGGGAGATTTAACTATTACCTTTGTTAGTGAGGGCTGGGATAGGTTAAATATAGAGACTTCAAGAAAGGATAAAAATTATAAGCTTCATGGAACAACTAATTCCGACTTTAGGTCTATTATTATTATGGAAGAGTTACTTGATTCTCTTGCAAGAACGAAGACCAAAGCACATACAGTTTTAAGAGTACATCCAAATAGCGACATAGAGGATTTCATACCTGTCTCGAAAAAGTTCAATCAAATTAGTATTTATGAAGATGCATATGATTTATGCATGTATTCGGATGTTGTGGTAGGAATGACATCTATGCTACTTCTTGAAGCAGCCTTACTTGGAAAACCAACCCTATCTATATTACCAAAAGAAGAAGAAAAGAGCTGGATGCCGAATATTGAATATGGACCTACAAGTACAGCTACGAGCAAGGAAGAGATAGATGCTTATTGGATAGATGGTAAATTCAATGAAATAATGACACATTCCCTAGATTGGACAAGGGAAGGTTCTTTTGAAATAGCTATTGATAGAATTAAAGAGTTAGTTTCAATTTAAAGAATAAGTTGATAATGAATTTACAAAGAGTTAAAAATTTTTTTCAATTAAAGAATAATAAAATTTTTGATGGATATATAAGAATTTTAGGGGGGCACACGACTGCCTCATTTTTTTCTTTCCTTTTAAACTATATTGCTGCTGCTAAATTAGGCCCTTCTCTTTGGGGCTTCTGGCAACAGGCAGTTATAGTTCAGAGATCTTTAAATCTTTCTAATTTAGGTACTGCTGATTATCTTACAAGAGAGCTTGCGCTTAAAGACGACGATATTGCTAGATCTAATTCTGAAGATTCTAATATAACAAGCTCTCTTATTTTAAGTTTTATAGTTCTCTTACTTTTTAATTCCTTAATATTTTTTAATCTTTCTAGTTTTGAAGGCAATATTTTCATACCAATAATAATGATCATGTCATTCACTACCATGATTAGTATTTTTTCAGGTAATGTGTTGGTAGGTGAGAGGAAAACAACTAATTATTCCATTTTCCTCTTTATAACTGCATTGATGCATGCTTTCGGAATTTGTTTTATCTTTTGGTCGGAGGTGGTTGGCTTTTCTATTTGGATTATTTTAGTTTCGCTTGGTCCAGCTCTAGCGGGTTTTTATTTCGTAAAGTATAAATGGCTTTATATCAATTTTTCTAAGAGTATTAAAAGTTTGATATTTAGTGCACGACATTTCTTTTTAGCAAGTGTTCTAGTTTTCCTTGCGCACTTTGTTGATAGAATAATGGTAGTTAACATTTTTGGAGTAGAGTATTTGGGCGTTTACTCTCTAGCTTTATTGGTAGCAACTCCACTTCACCTACTCACAAGTGCATCTGATAAAATATTTTATCCGATGATAGTTAACCGTTATGGTTTTAAGCAAGATACAGTCAATGCTACACATTTTTCTTTATTATATTTAAAAATCTTACTTCCTTTATCCTTTAGTTTTATTTTTATCCTGACAGCACTTTTTCTCTTAATTTCTCCTATTTTTTTCCCAGACTATAATATTGACTATATTGTGTTATCAAACACTGTCATTTCATATGCTTTTTTATATATTTGCTCTCCGGGGGCGTCTGCTTTAGCAGCTATTGGTAAAATGAATATCTATAATAGAATTTTAATTGGACAAATTTTATTTGTCGCCTTATTAGCAGGCATAGGTGCTAAATCAAGCATGGATATACTAGGAGTCAGTATAATAATTCTAATTGCTAATTTCTTTGTATGGGTTTTTTGTTCTTTAATGGGTATATTCAATGAAAATAAATTAACCTTTAGAAATAGTTACAAGATGATACTTGCTTGCCTCACTGTGACGTTCACGCTTGTAATATTCAATTTTGCATATAAATGGGAATACTTAGTCTTCTTCAGCGAACAAAAAGGAATAATATTTAATCTTCTAATAGCAACAGTTTTTATGGTTATGTTTTCTTATATAGAAATAAAGAAATTATTTATGCAAAGAGGTAGCCATGAGTAATTGGTTCGTTTATTTATCTGTATTTGAAGAATTATACGATGAAGTAATATCTAAGATTTTAGAAGAAAAATCAATAAGCAAACCTATTGGTTTTTTATACTCTAAAGCTCAATCTAAGAGAGTTGATTTAGAGAATTATTACCAATTAGATGTGTTTTCTTCAATTGTTGAGCAAAGTATAGAGCACGAACCGAATCTAGATTTAATCAGAGATTATGAGGACAAGTTCTTCACCTCTTCGCTGTCCTTAATTATTTTTGCAGATAGACACATTGGCTACAGCGATAAATATTCCTATAAGCAAAAGCTCTCACTTATAGAATTGACCTTTAAATACGCTATAAGCTTGGTTGAAAACAACGAATTAAAGTTTGCTTGGTTCGAATCAATAAGTGGCTTTGTTAGTTATATTTTATACTTAGTATTCAAAGAATCAGGTGTAAAAATATGCGCAGTAGAAACAGGCAGATTCCCAGGTAAATTAGCTGTGACTGATAATAAGAATTTATTATGGGATGGAGTAGAGGAAGAAATTTCTAAGATAAGTTCAGGTTCGCATGTCTCGGAGGAAGAAACTCAGCAAGCAATTGATTTCATCAAAGAGTATAGGGAGGTTTTGCCTGTACCAACTGCTTATTCTAAAAAATATTTACCCAGAATAAGAATTAAAGATTTATTTTTGTGGTATAAATGGTTTAGAGATTATTTTTCTGATAATCACGGAATGGTGACAACTTCACCAGTTGTTATGCTCCTTAGGAAATTTAAAAGAATTATTAGAAGTTTCTTAGCTAACAGATTATTTGAGAAGGTCGATGATAATGAACTAGGAGATTTTGTTTTCTTTCCTTTACATTTTCAACCTGAAGCGACTACATTAGTTTGCGCACCTCACTGTTTAAATCAAGTTTCTGTGATAGAGGATATAGCTAAGTCCTTACCTGTTGGTTGTAAACTTGTAGTAAAAGAACATCATGATTCTATTGGCAGAAGAAGAATTAGAGACTATTTAGATATTAAAACTAACTGGAATGTTGTTTTAGTAGGACCTAAAGACAATTCTTTAGAGCTAGTTAAAAAATGTAAGGGTGTTGTAACTATAACAAGCACAGTAGGTTTACAGGCATTACTGTTAAGAAAGCCTGTTATAGCGCTTGCTCGAGTGTCTTATGATGCTTGCCCTGCCGTTGTAAGAGCTTCTGATTGCTCTAAAGAGGGCCTTAATGAGTTAATAGTTAATGCTTTAGATGTTCCCATAAGAGAAAAAGATGTAATTAATTTTTGTATTGCAGTTAATAGAAAGTTGACAGATTCTAATGGAATCATCTTAAATCATCCTCTCTACCAAGATGAAGTGACGGAAATTGAGAATATTAAGAAAATATCTAAAGTTATCAAAGCAGACCTATTAAATTCAATTAAAAAATAAGTCATTATTTAAAAACTATAATGTGTGGATTAGCTGGAATTATTACTTCCCATGATGAGGAACTAGAATCATCAATGAATCGCATGTTAGAGCTTATAAGTCACAGAGGACCAGATGGAAGAGGGATTAAGATACTGACTCTAAAGGATAAAGGATACTTAGCTCTAGGTCACAACAGACTAGCTATAATCGATACATCTGATGCTGGACTTATGCCTATGCAAAGTAAAGACGGTACTTATCACATAATTTTTAATGGAGAAATTTTTAACTATATTGAATTAAAACAGGAGTTGTTAGAAATTGGATATAAATTTGATACACAAACAGATACTGAAGTACTGCTAAATGCTTATATAGAATGGGGTTCTAATTGCCTCAACAAATTAAACGGGATGTTTTCATTTGCTATACATGATTCAAATTCAGATGAACTGTTTGTTGCTAGAGACAGGTATGGAGTTAAACCTTTATATTATTATTATTCAAATAATATTTTTACGTTTGCTTCTGAAATTAAATCCTTATTAACTATCAAAGAGGTCCCTGCTCGACCCAATAATGATGTTTTAGGAAAGTTTCTGCTTACAGGAGTTATAAATGATTCTGAAAAAACTTGTTTCGATGATATTTTTTCTCTAAAACCGGGACATTATCTTAAATTTAATCAAAAAAAATTAGAGATTAAAAAATGGTATAAATTTTACCCCTTAGATCCAAGTAAATATGAAGGCAATGATAATTTCAATGATTCTATAGAAGATTTTAAAGTGTTATTTAATGATGCAGTAAGACTCAGATTAAGAAGTGATGTTGAAGTAGGGGCTTGCCTTAGTGGAGGTTTAGATTCTTCTGCAATAGTGGGATCAATTGCGCAAATTTTATCTCAAATAGAGAAAACTACTAAAGGGTCATTTAAGACCTTTTCTTCAATCTATCAAGATCCAGAAATATCTGAAGTCCAATATGTCCAGGCGGTTACGGAATTGACTAAAACAAAAAATTTTTCCTTTTCTCCAAACCCAGATAAGTTTTGGAGTCAAGTATCAAATATAGTTTGGCATAATGATGAACCAATACAGACTCCTACAATATTTAATCAATGGACAGTTATGGAGGTAGCTAAGCATAAGGGCGTTAAGGTAACTTTAGATGGCCAAGGTGTTGATGAACTTGCTGGAGGTTACCCTACATATTTTTCAATTTATCTTGCAGAGTTATTAAGAAAATTTAAATTCATACAGTTCTTCAAAACCTTTAGAGAAATAGTTTCTAAAGAAGGGGAAGGTAGAAATTTATTTTCTTTATTGTTTAGAATTTGTTTTCATTTACTTCCTAAGCAAATATTAACTTTGCTCTTATTTATCCCACCCTTTAAATTAATTCTTACAAATCAGTCAATTACTCCTCTTTTAAAAAACGAATTTGTAAAGGATTGGTTTAAAATTTCAAAAAAACAGCTATTTCTTCAAAAAATGCATTCTTCTTCTTTGCAAGAAAGACTAAGTTTTGATCTATCGTTTATTAGCATACCAGCCTTACTTAGATATGAGGACAGATCTTCAATGGCTTCGTCTATAGAAGCTAGAACCCCTTTCCTGGATTTTAGATTAGTAGAAAAGATTCAAACTCTGCCATCGAAATTTCTTATAAAAAACGGTTTGAGCAAAGCACTTATTAGAGAAGGGGTTAAGGATTTGATTCCCTCAGTTGTCTTTAATAGAACGGACAAAAAGGGATATCCCATACCATCATCTAATTGGTTAAACATGTATTCTTCTAAAATAAAGAAACTTTTCTTGCAAGATGCTTTCCTAAATAAATACTTTAATAAAGATTTAGGAAGATTATTCGACTTACATGATAATTCTTTAAAAGGTGAAGAGCTGTGGAGAATATTATTTGCTGAGTTATGGTTTAGAGAATTTTTTGAGAAGGATATAAACACAGGAGCTTTTGTAAAACATTCAAAATTCTCTTAATTTTAAAAAGTGAATAATTTAATTTAATATTTACTTATTATTTAAATATTAGTTTATGTTCTAACATAAAATCTAATTAAGAGTTAGAATGCCCGATCCAAAACTCTTAACATATTGATATATGTTTTAATTAACCCAATGTATGCTTACATTCTTATCTAAATCCTTTTTTGTAGTAACTATTTTTTCTGTTATCCGTTTATTGATCGGTGCTTTCGTTGCTGGTTTTTTTCTCCCAACTGATTACGCAGTAATAATTGTACCAATGGTTTTATTTACCTTTTTAGACCTTTATATAGAAGGTGGTTATATATCTGCAATAGTTAAATTAGGAATCGAAGAAGAAGAAAGAAAAAATGTTGTTCAGGAGCAATTTAAAAAATTCTTAACTTTTTCCCCTTTTTTAGTAGTTTTTTTAGTCCTTTTTAGCTTTTACCATGCAGATAAATTAATGCCTATCTTGGTCATCTTAAATTACTGCTTGATTAGTTTTATAAGAATATTTTGTTATACAAGGGAGGGGCTTTTAGTAGCGACCGGAAAGTATATTCAAGTCGAAGCTATAAGTTTTATTATGACAGGTATAACGTATCTATTTATCTTTTATCTTATTTTTAATTCTTCCATAGCTGGTTACTATTTATTGTGTCTATGGCACTCTATATTTGCATTTTTGTATGCTTTAACAATTTATTTTTATGCACAGGATAAGTATTTTGATAAATATGAAAAGTTTCAAGAAATAAAAAAATTTGCTGAAACTAACAGAAATGTCTCTATTGTTTTAACAATAAATAATCGAATAGATGAGCTCGCAGCTTTTAATGTTTTAGGGTCAAGTCCTTTGGGGTTATTTGCTAAATTTAAAGAGATTGCCTTGGCGTTTGGAACCCTAACAAGCAAGATAATTAATAAACCTTGGTTTTATGTAGCTTGTAATTCTCCTTTTAAGTACACAATGAAATTATATTTATATGCCTATTTCATGTTCTTTATAGTGTTTTTGATACTTTTCCCATTAGGTTCATGGGTTATAAATTCAGTTATTGGAATAATGGGTGAAAACTGGACGCAACTTTTTATTTATTCTGACTACGTATTAATTTTTCTTTTCTGTTACTTCTTGTGTGAATTTTCAAGAAATACACTATTAGCTTGTGGAGGCGAAGACTTTACCTATAAGCTAGAAAAAACCTTTTTGATATTGAGAGTACTGGCTTATAGCACCTTATTAATTTCTTCGTATTTTGGATTTTTTAAGATTCACATCTTCTTATTCATTATAATAGAATTATTTTTAAGGACTCTTTTCTTATTAATTGAGAACATTGGCTTGTATTTTATTTTTAAAAGTAGAGAAAATTTTTAAATGAAGATATCTATAATTGGGACTGGATACGTAGGCCTTGTTACCGGAACCTGTTTTGCAGACCTAGGCAATAATGTAATATGTCTTGATACTAATGAATCAATAATCGAAGGCCTTTCTAAAGCAAAGATCCCTTTTTATGAACCTGGTCTAGAGGATCTAATAAAAACTAATTTAGATAGAGGCAATATACGCTTCACAAGCTCTTATGAAGATGCAATAAGCTTTGCTGAGACTATTTTCATTTGTGTTGGTACACCTGAAGATGATAAAGGAAGTGCTGATTTGTCATTTATACAGGATGTAGTAATCAAAATTTCTGATAATATAAAAGATAAAGACCGTCATTTAACTGTATTTATAAAATCTACCGTTCCCTCAGGTACTTGTTCATCTGTGCAAGATAAATTCGATGAACTTTTACAGCACTCTCAATCTAAAGTTGTTGTAGCATCTAATCCTGAGTTCTTAAAAGAAGGTTCTGCTGTAGCTGACTTTATGAAGCCAGACAGGATTATAGTAGGTACTGATGATTCAAATGTTTCTAAATTAGCTGAAAGGCTGTATAGACCAGTTAATTGGAAATCTAACAGGCTAAAAGTAGTCTCCGTTGAAGCTGCAGAGATAATAAAATATTCAGCAAATGCCTTCTTGGCAACGAAAATAAGCTTTATCAATGAAATAGCTAAATTGTGCGATGCTGTGGGCGCTGATATTGCTGAAGTTAGAACTGGGGTTGGCTTAGATCCCAGGATAGGAAATCACTTTTTATATTCTGGGCTTGGCTTTGGAGGCTCTTGTTTTCCTAAGGATGTAAGGGCTCTAATAAATACATTTACTGAAAACAGTATTGATACAGAGATACTTAAGGCTGTTATAGAAGTAAACGACAATCAATTAGATTACTTTATAAGTAAAATTTATTCTATTTACACTCCAAAGGAACTTAAAAAGAAAACTCTCTGTGTATGGGGTTTATCATTCAAACCAGAAACAGATGACATAAGAGAATCCTTAGGTTTAAAGTTCATTAATTCAATAAGTAGACAAGTAAAGCATATAAATGCTTATGACCCTGTCGCTATGACGAAAGCAAAAGAAAGCCTTTCTAATATAGATAATATTACTTTTAGTAAAGATTCGACTGAAGCACTAGAAGGCGCTGATGCACTAGTTATCACTACAGAATGGAGAGAATTTTGGAATCCTGATCTTGAGTATTTAAAAGTCTTAAAAGATCAAATTATATTTGATGGGAGAAATATTCTTGACAAGAAACTTCTCGAAGAAAACGAGTTTTCCTATTTTGGTATAGGCAGATAAGAGATGGCTTCTGTACACAGGTTTGCACTTTTAGGCTGCGGAAAAATAGCGAATAAACATAGTGAGATAATAACCAATTTAGCTCCACAAGCTAAACTAGTTTCTGTTTGTGACCTTGATCAGAATAAATCTTCTGATTTTGCTAAGAAGTACAATGTTGAAGCGTTTAATGATGTGGGCTCTATGATCTCAAAGACAAGTCCCGATACAATTGTTATTCTTACCCCAAGCGGAACACATGCTCAAAATATCAAAGATTTATCAACATTCAATATAAATTTAGTAGTAGAGAAACCGCTGGCATTGAAGCTTGATGATGCGAAAATGATTGAAGAATTATGTTTAAAGAAGGGAATTAACTTATCGGTAGTAAAACAAAATAGATTCAACAAACCCATTGTTTTGCTAAAAAATTATCTTGATCAAGGAAGATTAGGGAATATATTCTTAGGGTCGGTAAGAGTTAGATGGTCTAGGCCACAATCTTATTATGACGAAGCTAAATGGAGAGGTACTTGGAAATCAGATGGAGGTGTTATTACTAATCAGGCTAGTCATCATATAGATATGATTCAATGGTTAATGGGAGAAGTAGAAAGTGTATTTGCAAAGAGTGGGAATTATATGGCTAATATAGAGGCAGAAGATACAGCTATTGCATGTCTAAATTTTAAAAATGGATCTATGGCCACTTTAGAGGCTTCAACAGCTATTAGACCGAAGGATATTGAAGGTTCTATATCCGTTTTAGGAACAAAGGGATCTGTTGAAGTTGGAGGTTTCTCGATGAACAATATGAAGATTTGTGATTTAGAAGATTTTCAACATGGTTTAGACAGATCTACAGAAGAGTACTCGAATCCTTTAAATGACAGAAATTATGCCCATAGAGAATTTTATCTAGATTATCTTAATCATCAGGATGGAGAGTCTGATAGATTCGTGGACTCTTCTGAAGCTTTAAAGAGCCTTTCAATTATTCATGCGATTTATAAATCAATTGAAGAAGGTAGAGAAGTCTTTCTTTCTGAAGATAATTTGCAATCAAAATTAGGAGAATAATGTTTATTAGAAAGGAAATAAGTATAAAAGAAGTAGATTTAGGTAAAGATGTAACTATCTATTCGCCATCAAATATTTATGGATGTAAGATTGGGGACAATACTAGAATAGGACCTTTTGTAGAAATTCAAAAGGGAGTAAAGATTGGAAAGTTCTGCAAAATTCAATCCCATTCTTTTGTTTGTGAACTTGTCGAAATACTAGACAATGTCTTTGTTGGTCATGGGGTAATGTTTATTAACGATCTATTTAGCCAAGGTTCCCCGGCAAATGGAAAAAAGGAGTTATGGAAAAAAACGCTTGTTATGTCTAATGTAAGCATAGGGTCTAATGCAACAATTCTACCTGTTGAAATTTGTGAAAATGCTGTGATAGGAGCTGGTTCGGTAGTAACAAAAGATATTTCTAAGCCTGGTATATATGCAGGTAATCCTGCTAAATTAATTAGAGAACTTTAGATGGATCCTATACCATTTGTTGATTTAAAGTCGCAATATATTTCTCTCAAGACAGAGATAGATTCCGCAATTCAAGAAGTAGTTGAAAATACAAATTTTATTGGCGGAAAGCCTTTAGATAAATTTTCGAAGAAATTAGCAAATCTTTTGTCAGTTAAACATGTAGTGCCTGTAGCAAATGGAACTGATGCGATATTTATAGCTTTAAAACAACTTGGAATAGGTCCAGGGGATGAAGTTTTAACAACAGCCCATAGCTGGATATCTACATCGGAAACAATTTCTCAAACAGGAGCTAAACCTGTATTCATTGATACAAATGAATTTTATTGCATTGATGAGAAATTAATAGAGGAAAAGATAAATGCTAAAACTAAAGCAATTGTCCCGGTCCATTTGTACGGTCATCCGTGTGATATGACTACAATATCTAAACTATCTAAAAAATATAAAATTTTTATTGTTGAAGATTGTGCTCAAGCAATTATGACTAAGTGGTCAAATAAGTTTGTAGGGACTTACGGAGATGCAGGAACATTAAGTTTTTTCCCCGGTAAGAATCTTGGAGCATATGGAGATGCTGGAGGCATTATTACAGATAGAAAACTATTGTTTAAGAAAATGAGCATGTATGCTAATCATGGTTCATTAATAAAGCATCAGCATAAAATAGAAGGGTTAAATTCAAGAATGGATACTATTCAAGCTGCAGTATTGAATGTAAAAATAAAATATTTAAAAAAGTGGATAAAACAAAGAAGAAAAGCAGCAGAAATATATACTTATTATCTGAAGGATATTGAAGAAATTAAATTACCCAAAGAAAGAAAGAATGCTTTTCATACATATCATCTTTATGTAATAAGGACTCAGAAAAGATCAAAACTAATCTCTTATATGAATGATCGAAGAATTAGTACAGGCATACATTACCCAAAAGCTTTACCGATGTTAGATTGTTATAAGTCTCATAATTTAAGTTTAGAAGAGTTTCCTAATGCGTGTGATAATTCTAAAACTATTTTATCTTTACCAATTTATCCTGAGATAAATGAAGCTCAGATTAAATATGTATCAGAAAGTATAAAGAATTATTTCAAGAACTCTTAACTTTAGTGAAAATCCTATATATTTCTTTTTTTTATCCACCATTTAATACCATAGGGGGATTAAGGGCTTATGGGCAAGTTCAGGCATTAAGAGAATTTGGTTGTGAAGTGAAAGTACTTACATCCAGAAATCAAGGGTTTGAAAAAGATAAATCTTCAAGCTTTTCTGATATTGATACATATTATTTTGGTTCTCCTAAATCTTTAAATACAGATAATACTTTAGAGAAAATTAAATTTATAAAAAACTTGATGAAACTTCCCAAGTTTATAAATAGATATCTATATTTACTTAGATTTCTTTTGATTGGCGAAGAAGAAGGCTGGAAAAAAGAAGTAATTAATAATTATCAAGAATTGCTTAAAGGATGGCATCCAGATCTTATTTTTTCCTCTCAGAGTCCTATCTCTTCTCATCAGCTAGCTTCAAAAATCTCTTCCCAGATAAATATTAAATGGGTTGCAGAATTTAGAGACAGCTGGTCTTTTAACCCCATGGCATTTTCTCATTCTGAGGGAGATATTTCTTCAATAATAATGAGGTATCTTGAAAAGAAGATTTTAAAGAACTGCTCTTTAATTTTAGCTGCAACAAATTTCATTAAAGATTATTACGAAAGACATTATGATCTTGATACTTATTTATTAACAGGAGGATGGGATTTATCGGATACACCTTCTAAATCAGAACCACGAGAAGAGTCTAGATTAAAAATAACTCATCTGGGCTCTATGCTTTATGGCAGAAGGTCACTCATGCCGATTATTGATATCCTTAATAAGAATTCGAGAATTTCTGATAAATTTTATTTTGAGTTTGTTGGAAGGCATACCAGCTTATTCCAAAAAGAATTAGATAAAGGCAAGTCAAAGAATTCTTTAAGATTAAAAGAACAGGTTTCATACAAAGAAGCTGAAAAAATAGGTTTTAACACTGATATTTTATTGATATTGATGATGGATAGTCCTCAAGAGAAATATACTTTAACAGGCAAAATATTTGATTATATTAAATACCATAAACCAATATTGATTGTTGATCCTTTTAACTCTGAAGCTTCTAATTTAATAAATGAATATAAAATGGGGCACGTGTTTAAAAATTATAAAGATTTTGAATATTTTCTTGAAAAAAGTGATGGCATAGATTCTTTTAAGAGAATAAACAAGATAGATCGTGATAGTTTCAATAGAAGTCAGCAAATAAAAAAATTAATCAACTTTTTTCAATCAAATTTATAGATTTAAATTATTAATGTTTCTTTTTCTTGAATTTTAGAATAAGAATGGTATTTGTAATTAAGAAATACATGTAAAATAAAATAATGAGCTCTCAAGAAACAGAAGAACATATCTATGATGATGACTTTGATTTAAAAGAATTTATAAGTGTAATCTGGAAAGGTAAGAAATTTATTGTCTTTATTTCTGTCATTGTTAGTTTAATTACAACAATTTTTGTTCTTCAAATAGATGATTATTATATTTCTGAGGCGCTTTTGATTCCTTCAGAAGAAACTAGTAACAGAGCTCAAGGAGTTTCAAGCTTGGCTTCTTTAGCCGGAATTGATATAGGCTCAGGATCCCCTGACAAAACGAAAGAAGCCCTAGCAGTTTTAACATCTAGAAAATTTGTTGTTGATTTCATTGAAAACCATAATCTTGCAGTTCCAATTCTGGCTACAAAAGGTATTGATAGAGAAAGTGGTGAATTAATCATTGATGATGAAATTTTTAATACAAAAACAAATACTTGGGTAAAAGAACCTAATATTTCAGAGGCTTATAGGATCTTCATTTCAGAACATTATTCTGTTACATCTGACATATTAGGGTCTGGATTGATTACTGTAAGAATTCAATTTATTTCACCTGACTTAGCAAAGAAATGGACGGATATGATAGTTGAAGGAATAAATAAGTCTTTCAAAGAGAAAGAAATCATTGAAGCAAATAGGTCTATTTCTTATTTAAATACCAAATTAGAGGAACAAAACTTAACTCTAGATTTAAAAAAAGTTTTGTATCAGCTGATACAAGAGCAAACTAATTTATTAGTTCTTGCAAATGGTAGAGAAGAATTTATGTTCAGAACTGTTGATCCAGCTTATGTAGCAGATAGAAAAGCTGGACCTTTAAGATCTGTATACGTAATCCTTTCTTTCTGCGTAGGGGCTATGATTTCTATCTTTTCATTATTCCTTGCTTTTTATAATAATCGAAAAATTGATTTGCAAAGAAAATTCCCTTGGGCAGTTGTAAATAAAATTTAACACTTACTTTTCTTATCGAAATGACTAAAGATATAAATTTAGCTATAGTTGGGTTAGGTTATGTAGGCCTTCCTTTGGCAGTTGAATTTGGAAACAAGAGAGAAGTGTTGGGCTATGACATAGATTCTAAACGAATAGAAGAACTAGCAGAAGGTAAAGATAGAACTCTTGAAGTAAAAAAAGAAGAGTTAGACAACCTAAACCTTTTAAGTTTTTCATGTTTAGAAGATGATCTATCAGAAATTAATTTTTATATAGTCACAGTTCCAACTCCCATAGATCCTAATAATAATCCAGATTTAATCCCTTTAATTGAGTCTTCCAAGACTATAGGAAAATATTTGAATCCAGGCGATATAGTCGTGTATGAGTCCACCGTTTATCCAGGAGCAACTGAAGAAGTTTGCGTACCTATCTTAGAAAACGAATCTTCTTTAAAATTTAATAAAGATTTTTTTGTAGGTTATAGTCCAGAAAGAATAAATCCAGGCGATAAGCAACATAGATTGCCAGATATAGTTAAGATAGTTTCTGGGAGTAACAAGGAAACTACTAGGAAAATAGATAAATTATATTCTGAGATTGTTCAGGCCGGGACATATGTTACAAGTTCCATCAGGGTTGCAGAAGCAGCTAAAGTTATTGAAAATACTCAGAGGGATGTAAATATAGGCCTAATAAATGAACTTTCTGTTATCTTTTCTAAATTAGGCATTGATACTGAAGATGTTCTAAAAGCTGCTGAAACAAAATGGAATTTCTTACCTTTCAAACCAGGACTAGTTGGTGGGCATTGTATCGGTGTTGACCCATACTACTTAACATATAAAGCTCAATCTATAGGGCATGAACCAGAAATTATTCTAGCCGGTAGAAGAATTAATGACGCAATGTCACAATTTATATCTTCTCGTTTATATGAACAACTTTCTAAAAAGGGAGTAAATATAAATGATTCGGAAATTTTAATAATGGGATTTTCTTTTAAGGAGAATTGTCCAGATACAAGAAACACAAAAGTAATAGATGTTCTTAATAACTTAAAAAGAAAAGGAGCACATGTAGATGTTTATGATCCTTGGGTGAATAAAAATGAAGTTCTAGATACATACAATATACAAACTTTAGACTACCCAGAGCCAAATAAATATGACGCAATAATTATAGCTGTACCCCATAATGAGTTTGTTGAAATGGGAGGATCTGAAATAGGTCAATTTGGAAAAAAAGATTCAATAATTTTTGATCTAAAACATATTTTAGATAAAAAGTATTCTGATTTGAGACTTTAAACTAATGGATGCATTTCTTAATATTTGTAAGGATCTAAAAAGAAAACCTAGGAGATGGCTTATTACTGGAGTAGCCGGTTTTGTTGGGTCTAATATTCTTGAAGCTTTGTTAAATTTAAAACAGCATGTAATTGGTTTAGATAATCTTTCAACTGGGACATTAAACAATTTAGAAGAGATCCAAGCTAGAATTGATCCAACATATTGGAGCAATTTCACTTTTATCAATGGAGATATTTGTGATATAGAAACTTGTCGTAATTGCTGTAAGCAGGCAGAAATTGTTTTGCATCAAGCAGCGTTAGGCTCTGTTCCCAGATCTATAGAAAATCCTATTATTACAAATACAGCCAATATAGACGGATTCTTAAATATTTTAACTGCTGCTAAAGATGAAAGGGTCAAAGGATTTGTTTATGCTGCAAGTAGCTCTACTTATGGAGATCATCCCGATTTACCAAAAGTAGAAAAGAATATTGGCAGTCCTTTATCTCCTTATGCAGTGACTAAATATGTTAATGAACTTTATGCAACTGTTTACAAAAAAACTTATGATTTTAATTCTATTGGTTTAAGGTACTTTAATGTATTTGGTCCAAGACAAAGCTCCAAAGGAGCTTATGCAGCTGTTATACCAAAATGGATTGAGGCCATTATACAAGGTAAAGAAGTCAAAATATTTGGAGATGGGGAGACAAGTCGAGACTTTTGTTACGTAGAAAATGTTATACAGGCAAATATCCTAGCTGGTGTTACAGAAAATAAGAAAGCATTGAATGAGGTCTATAATATTGCTTTCAATGAATCAACTTCACTAAATGACTTATTCAAGATTATTATTGAACAATTAGAGTCTATGAATATTAATTATAATTTAAAGCCTATTCATTCACACTTTAGAGATGGAGATGTTCGCCATTCTTTAGCAGACATAAGTAAAGCAAAAGAACTCTTAGAATACGA
>CETM01109440.1_pt1 | contig 24128 bp, 18 predicted proteins | sample 361451 | NCBI WGS metagenome assembly CETM01 (sample SAMEA2622690, study PRJEB7988) | marine metagenome | isolation source: saline water (ENVO:00002010), including
ATTGGCATCACCTCTTCAGAAATCCGCCGGATAGTGTTCATAGTTTGGTCGTGTTTCAATCCCGCATAGCGGGCTATAAAAGAAATTTCCGTAAAGCCAAGATCAATGTAATGCTGAATTCTCTCTGCCGCCTGTTCTGGCGAACAAATCAGTGTGCGACGACGAAAAACATCACGCCAATCGTCGTTCTCACACATATCTATTAAAACTGATATATCGCCCGCCCAGTTGTTATCCCACTGTTCGCCACGCATTACCTTACCGAATGCGCCAGCGTGCTCCTGCAATGCGGCTTTTGCCTCTTCAATTGCCTGCTCTTCAGTATCTGCAATGTGGGTCATGAAAGCGATCATTGCTTTTCGGTTTGACGGGTTGCGACCCGCTCGTTCCCAACTATCACAATACCATCTAAATTTTTGGGCCACCGCATCAGCGCTCATTGGATAATGGTTCATCATCAAGTGGTAACCAGTCTCGGCGGCATTAACAAAACTTTCTTGGGAATTAGACGCCGCGTTCCAGATCGGCAATGCACCGTTGACCGCAGGCGGCCATGGCTGCAAACGGTCAAAGCTGAAATACTCGCCCATGTACTCGAAAGCCTCACCGACCCAAAATTTCTTACAGATTTCCAATCCCTCGGAGATACGTTTCTGGACCTCCGCTTGGTCAATGTGAAAAGCTTGGAATTCATGAGGTACAAACCCCTTCGCAACTCCCATATCGACCCGCCCACCTGACAATTGGTCCACTAGAGCGTAATCCTCGGCAACTTTAAGGGGATCACGTAACTGCATCAATGATACCGCAGGCGCTAGGCGGATATTGGTTGTCTCCCTAGCCCAAGCCGCAAGAATGATTGCTGGATTTGGAACAGCCCCGCCGTAGTAATGAAAATGATGTTCCGTGGTCAACGCCCTCGCCCATCCAAGTTGATCAACAAGCTTAATAGTTTCTGTCAATTCCTCGTAATAATCGGTTAGCGTGGTCCCGTAACCCTCACGCCACATCGGTAAGTAGAATAGAGATAGGTTCATGGACAACATCCTAGTCATTTAATGGGGTGATTTGCCGGACGGAAAAGAGTTGATACCAAGGAATTCTCTGAAATCAGCGGTAGGTTCCAACCGCGCCTCATCAATCGGAATACCCGTTGCGTCGGCGACGCGGTCGATAGCGTTGAAAGTAGCAGCGACGCCACAGGCGTCGACCAATGCCTCTGAACCAATAGCCTCTACAACGTAATTGCGCGCAGCGTCCAATTTTTCTGCATCCCCGACAAGTATTGCCTCGGCAAACCGGCCCAGTATGTCACCATAAGGAATCCCACCATCTCCTTTCGCCTCACCAATAATAACGTTCAGATCGACCTCTTTTTCATCGTGTTGGCTGCTCGCACGGAGCAGAAGCGCATGGCTTGTCGTTCAATAAGCACACTGGTTGATCGCCGAAATTCTACCCGCTATTAACTCTATCTGCTGTCGGTCGAGCGATCTTCCCGTTTTGGAAAAATCCTGTATCGCGTCGCCTTCTATATACTGCGCGCCCACCAACGACATGAAACCAACAGCCTCATCGGGTACAAGGCTCATGGCGCGACGAACGTTTGAAGCCTCCGGTGCGAAATCAGCAATCCCGGTCAATTGTCCATCATCCGGGGAAATCCACGGCACCCATGCCGCCCCCTGAGAAGCGAGAGGTGGTCTTATTCGACTGGGCTGACCGGGGTTGGGCGCCGGGAGGGCACGCCGCGACAAACCGGCCGCATCTGCGAAGGTATCAACCGCAATAGTTGAACAGGTGACACCTAAAATCTCTACATATTTTTCCGCCGACAATCCGCTCTCGAGGCGATCCTGATACCATTTTTGGGTTAAACGACCGGGGTCAGTCACAATCCGATGGATCACCTCTACCATTTCCTCCGGCAACTCTCCAAGGCTGTCATGAGTCCCTTCTAAGGTGATCGGCGAGAGAGCATCCTTACGATTCAAACACAGACAACATTTTACCGCGTTCCGGGTCTCCGCTGCGATAGCAACCCGGGTCTCACCGTCAAACCAAGTGCCCGGCGATTTGATACGATCCCAGGTCGCCGCATGCGCGAAAGTAAGGTCACCCCGGATGTCAAAGGGCGCATCGGCGTAATTCATGTCTGCCATGTCAGATCCTATCTTTCATGGGTTTTATCTCAGGGCAATCTTCAAAGTCTATCAAATTCCCCGAACCGCCATTCAACTTTATACTCTGGCCCTAAAAGGATGAATATATGGCGGAAACAATTCGGCGCGTAGTCACAGGCCATGATCAAAACGGAATTGCAATCATCGCGATAGATGGAGACGCGGAAAATGTCCGAGTACGGCGAGCAAACGGCCTCACGTCAACCCTGCTTTGGGTCAGAGACGACACTCCATCTGATAATTCTGGAAATGCCGATAAAGCGAGTCGCGAGATTGGCGTCGTCCCGCCCGATGGCGGCTCGGTATTCCGCATCGTTGAATTTATACCTGACAAAAATAGCGTCAGTAACGAAGAGATAAAAAAAAGAGCTTGGCCTAGAGCACACTATTGAAGAGTCGGTGCGACACCCAGGAATGCAAAAAACCCGTAGTCTTGATTACGGCATCATATTGTCAGGAGAGATAGACATGCTCGTGGATGATGATGAGGCCCACCTTTGCGCAGGCGACGTAATCGTGCAACGTGGAACTAATCATGCTTGGGCTAATCGCAGGATCGAGCCGTGCCGTATCACCTTCGTGTTGTTTGATCCCAATTCATTGTGAGCAAAGTTTCATCCACTTAAATCTAGATCTTGGGCGTCGTGACGTTCAGGAAGTTGAAGTTCTATCGGTCCGCGAATCTTGTTAACCCGCCGGCCACGCCTTACGGCTGGACGAGCGTCTATCTCACTCGCCCAACGGACCACATTCTTATAGGTCTTCACGTCAAGAAATTCGGTTGCCCCATATTGATCGTGCAGAACTAAGTTTCCATACCATGCGTACGTTGCGATATCCGCGATGTTATAAACTTCGCCGCAAAGAAACGAGCGATCCGAGAGGTTTCGCTCCAGTACATCGAGCTGTCGCTTAACCTCCATCGAGAAACGGTCAATCGGATATTGGAATTTTTCGGGCGCGTAGGCATAAAAATGGCCAAACCCGCCCCCCACATAAGGTGCACTTCCCATCTGCCAGAATAGCCAAGACATACATTCCGCCCTTGCTGACGCATCGGTGGGAATTAATTCGTTAAACTTTTCTGCAAGGTAAAATAGGATCGCCCCAGACTCAAATACACGCGTCGACGGCGAAGTGCTCACGTCAAGTAGCGCCGGGATTTTGGAGTTTGGATTAATTGATACGAAGCCGCTCGAAAATTGCTGTCCTTCGATTATTTTAATTAGCCAGGCATCATATTCCGCATCCTCATGTCCCAGCGCGAGAAGTTCCTCGAACATGATCGTTACTTTAATACCGTTAGGCGTCGCCAGAGAATAAAGCTGGTGCGGATGCTCACCGATAGGGAGGTCTGCCTCATGTGTCGGACCCGCGATCGGCCTATTAATATTAGCAAACTGACCGCCACTTGGGGCTTCCCAGGTCCATACTTTAGGAGGAGTATACGTATCGCTCATGTTCTAAAATTCCTTCAAGGCGTCAGCTCAATCTTTGGTATTCTGGCGGAGACCCGCGAGCTTTTCTCCTGTCTCAAAGTAGCGGCCGGTTATGGCTTTTTCAGCTTCTTCCACATTTTCGTCCGACCAGGCCGACAGGGGATAGCCGTGCCAAGGCAACTGAAGATCAAGATCCGGAAGACCGAGGGCTGTCCATTTTTCCTTAGCTGCGGTCATAAATTGTTCTCGGGGCAACGACACCGGCAAATAGGGATGTTCCCGAACCGCGTTGATTAAAATCGCAGAAGATCCTTGTCCGTCTGGATAAGCATATTGAGCATCGTTATCGGATGGAGTTATTGACGGGTCAAGCCGCGGCACCTTGCCTCGGATTATTTCTGCGTCACGATGTGGTTGCGTCGCATAAGATAAAGCCCATAGCACCGCATCCATAGAGTCTGGATCTACATCGGCATCGACTGCTATGAATATTTTTCCAAGTGAAGCGTCAAATGCAGCGGCGGCCCTCAGTGCTTGCCAAGGCTGTCCCAATTGGGGCCGATCAAGCTGAATAACGAATAGCATGTTACAGCTCGCCATCTCGTGACAAGCTACCTTAGTCACCGAAGGAATGTTGCAAGCATCGCGTAAATGTCGCAAATAGATTGCATCAAAAGCCGCCTTCCGCATCACTGTACTCTCGCTTGGCGGAAACTCACTAATGATTCCCTGATATATCGGATCAGCGCGATGAGTTACGGCAGAGACCTCAAATACCTTCTCCATCTTGCGCGGGCCGAGATACCCGCTAGCCTCTCCAAATGGCGCCTCGGGTTCAAGGATGTCGGTACGGATAATACCCTCCATCACGATCTCCGCCTCGGCCGGCACTAAACAATCAAAGGTCTCGGCTGGTACCACAGAGATTGGCTCACCATTAAGGGCGCCCGCGACCCCGTATTCCTCCACGCCATATGGTACTTTACTCGCTGCTGCCAATAGTAATGCGGGTGGCCCGCCAAGGAACACTGCACACTCGAGGTGCTTACCCATACGCCGGGCCTTTTCCCACTGAATAGCAAGGTGTTGTGTCGATACATCCGTCGCGCAGCCGATCCGATCGGGTGCTTTAATCATTCCGCGGTAAATACCCAGATTATAGGATCCGGTTTCTGGGTCGCGAGTTATCCAAACTCCCGCCGTAAGGAAGGGGGCGGGATCAAATCCGGGGGTTGAGATGAGATGTGGAAAACGATCAACTCCATCGCCAAAACTATTGCCCTCATAAACGAATTCTTTTACCGGCGCATTTTCTCGTTCTACTTCCACAGGGTTCAGCGGCCTTCCATGGGTGCTAGCCCATTTAGCTCCAATCTCATGCGGCTCAACGCCTAAGGCCGATGCATATACCTGCCGAGAGGAACCTAACGAACCTAATACTACTGATGTATCGAAGTCGCGCCCGCGGGCGTCGGTCACATTTCTGAACCAAAACGCCTTCCGCTGCGCCTCCGCCAGACCACGGAACTGTAGGCGCACCAAAGGGACGAGCTCAGTATCCTTATTTATACGGTCCTCAACCACATGCAGTAAATCCAGGTTCTGCAGGTGGGCAAGGTAGTCTCGAAGATTTTTATAGGCCATAGAGAAACGCTGCTGCGAGTGTTGATTACTACCGTAATAAACTAAAGGCGCTCAAAAGTGGATCCCTCCAAAGTTCTTATTCGAGTCATCTAATACTAATCTAAAAACAACGCCTCATAGAGATACGATCAGATCGGATCAATTTTTATTTACAATAATAGTTCGTTTGAAGGCTATTCGTGAGGGTCTAAGCTTAACCCTTAAGCGCGCGAAGAAGTCCGTCGACACTATCTTTGGCATCACCAAAAAGCATTCGGTTGTTTTCTTTGTAGAAGAGCGGATTGTCTACGCCCGCATAGCCACTAGCCATTGACCGTTTAAAGACCACGGACGTCCGTGCCTTCCATACCTCCATTACTGGCATCCCAGCGATCGGACTATTTGGATCATCCTGTGCACCAGGATTCACTATATCATTAGCGCCGATCACCAGCACCACATCGGTATTTGGAAAATCGTGATTAAGCTCGTCCATCTCTAGCACAATGTCGTAAGGAACCTTTGCTTCCGCCAACAGCACATTCATGTGTCCGGGAAGACGCCCAGCAACAGGATGAATACCAAACCGCACATTAGCACCCTTATCGCGAAGTAATTTGGTGATCTCGCTGACCAAATTTTGCGCCTGAGCAACAGCCATACCGTAGCCCGGTACGATGATGACCTCGTCAGCGTCGAACAGCATTGCCGCCGTTTCATCGACCGAAGTCGGTATCACCTCTCCTTGCTCGGTGTCAGCCGCAGCGGCGCCGCCGGAAGTACCGAACCCGCCCAAGATAACACTTATGAAACGTCGGTTCATAGCGCGGCACATGATATAACTTAGGATCGCTCCAGAAGAACCAACTAGCGCACCGACCACAATCAGAAGATCGTTTGCAAGCATGAAGCCGGTCGCTGCTGCCGCCCAACCCGAATAACTATTTAGCATTGAGACCACAACCGGCATGTCAGCGCCGCCGATCGCCATCACGAGATGGATACCAATCAGACAAGCTATGGCTGTCATTACCAATAATGGTTTCAGCCCCACGATATGGTCAGGCGACGCCAGAAATTCAAAGCCAAGCCAGAGCGAACCTATAATACCTGCTAGGTTCAACCAGTGGCGCGCCGGCAGCAGCAGAGGTTTTCCTGAAATACTACCCTGTAGTTTCCCAAACGCGATTACTGACCCAGTAAACGTAATTGCACCGATAAACACACCTAGGAAAATTTCGACCTCGTGGATAGTCTTCTCGACGCCTTGATAGGCCGAGTTGGGATCCACATAGCTTGCAATTCCAACTAGTACCGCCGCGAGCCCAACGAAACTGTGTAAGATTGCGACCAGCTGCGGCATCTGGGTCATCTCTACTCGAGACGCCACAAAGATACCTATCGCCGCCCCAACAATTACCGCGAGGCCAAGGATAGTGTAGTCCTCAATCTGAGTTGCCGCGATTGTCGCAACAATAGCGATCATCATCCCGACAACACCGTAAATATTTCCCCGGCGCGCAGTCTCCTGATTGCTGAGTCCACCGAGACTAAGGATAAAAAGGATACTTGCCCCAATGTAGGCGACGGTCGTTATTCCGATACTCATGTTATATTTGGGCCTTAACTTTTGCGGAACATGCTAAGCATGCGCTGTGTGACGAGGAAACCGCCGGCGATATTTATTGTCGCGATAAGCACTGAGACGGCAGCAAGGACAACCACAAGGTTTGAGGGATTTGAGATCTGCACCAAGGCTCCAATCACAATAATGCCACTAATGGCGTTGGTAACACTCATAAGGGGCGTGTGGAGAGCAGGCGTGACCTTCCAGATCACCTGATAACCGACGAAACAGGCTAGCACGAACACTGTTAAGTGTCCCATGAAAGACGGCGGCGCCACTGTCCCTAGACCCAGCAGTGCTAGACCGCCAATTGCCAGCGTGATCAGTGATTTAAGTCCGACGTTGCGGGGTTCAGCCACCACCTCCTGAGGCTCAGTTTCCATAGCCTTCGCGGGCGCTATGCTGGGTATTTTTGGTTTCGGTGGTGGCCAGGTCAGCTCTCCTTCATTCACAACTGTTGCGCCGCGAATCACGTCATCCTTCATATTTACAACAATAGAGCCGTTTTTTTCCGGTGTGAGCTCAGACAACATATGACACAGATTAGTACCGTAGAGCTGACTTGACTGGGCAGCCATACGGCTAGGTAAGTCGGTATAACCGATCAGTGTAACGTTATGTTCGACCGTAACTTCTCCGGGTTTGGTCAGTTCGCAGTTACCGCCTTGTTCCGCTGCCAGGTCAACGATTACGGATCCCGGCTTCATAGACTTGACCATTTCCGCGGTGATCAGCTTGGGCGCTGATTTTCCTGGGATCAGGGCGGTGGTTATTATAATATCTACGTCCTTTGCCTGTTCGGCAAACAATTCCATTTCCGCCTTGATGAACTCTTTACTCATCACTTTGGCGTATCCGCCGGCGCCGGAACCTTCCTCATCAAAATCAAGCTCGAGAAATTCGGCGCCCATACTCTCTACTTGCTGCTTTACCTCGGGCCGCGTATCGAAGGCTCGGACGATGGCTCCCATGCCGCGTGCTGCACCGACCGCGGCAAGACCGGCAACACCGGCACCGATGATCATCACCTTAGCTGGCGGCACCTTGCCAGCGGCAGTGATCTGGCCAGTGAAGAACCGTCCAAAATTATTTGCCGCCTCCACAACCGCTCGATAACCCGCAATATTAGCCATGGATGATAAAGCATCTAACTTCTGGGCCCGGCTGATCCTCGGTACTGCATCCATCGCAATCGCTGTAGCTCTGCGCGCTTCAAGCTTTTTTAGCAGTCCCTCGCTCTGTGCTGGCCAAATGAAGCTGATCAGTGTGCTACCCTCCGTTAGTAGCTCCGTCTCATCTACCCCAAGTCCGGGGTGCTCTTCTGGCTGGCGTACTTTCATGACAATATCGCAGTCACTCCAAAGTTTACGAGTGTCGTGGATTACTTCGACACCGGCATCTTGATAGGCATCATCGCTGAACTGCGAGGCGGCGCCCGCCCCTGACTCGATCGAGATATCGAAGCCAAGCTTAAATATCCGGCCGGCTGTTTCCGGGGTCAGAGCCACCCGCTGCTCACCTGCGTGAACCTCTTTTGGAATACCAATCTTCATTTTGGAAGTTTCCCCTGTCGGATCGCGTCCGATAAACGGGACCCATTACTCTCGACGAGTGGATCCGAAAAGACATAACTAACTCTAATTTAATGTAAAATCCGTTGTCATGACAAGGCGACAGGACGCCGCAACCGAAGTTTTTCCCTATATGTTTCTCTATTTTATCCGGAATTCACTGTCACCGGCTGCCCAGCCATCAGCGGATTGATAATTTTATACCAGACACTTCAATTTGGGAGATTAGAAAACATTGGCCCCGTAAAGCCACTATAAAATTTTTAGCTGATAATTATGTTGCCTGATCGAAAATCAATTCTTCTCCTTTTTCAATTTTACCAAGGCAGTGTATCAGTGGACTGTGGAGGAATAACTTCCATTTACCGCACCGTCTTATAATTGGGGGTGGCAGAGACGCCTTTAAGTCGGGGCATAGTATTCTCCTAATATAAAAAAGGGCCGAGTCTTTCGGCTCGGCCCTGAATCAATGTTATCAGTACTGCCTCTTACTCTGCCGCTGTACCTTGTGAAGCTGTTTCCTCGACCATCTGTTCCTTGAGTGCCTTAAGAACCTTAGGTGGCGACATCGGATGGTCCCGCAAACGAATGCCGACTGCATCATATATCGCATTTGCTATTGCAGGTAGCGGTGGAATGATAGGAACCTCGCCGATACCACGGATGCCATAAGGATGATCGGGATTTGGGACTTCGACTATCTCCGTGTTTATAAACGGCACATCAGACGCTACGGGCACTCTATAATCAAGGAAGCCCGTATTTTCGAGAACACCTTTATCGTTATAGATATATTCTTCGTTCAAAGCGGTGCCTATACCCTGTACCGCCCCACCTTGGAACTGACCTTCGATGAATTCAGGATAGACAGCCTTGCCGGCATCCTGGATCAAGGTATAGCGTAGAATTTTGACTGCCCCGGTTCGACGGTCAACTTCAACATCTACAACATGAGTACCAAAACCGGGACCGCCTTGCGCAACGTTAATCTCTGCGTGGCCCGCGATTGTTCCACCAAACCACGATGCTTCTTTAGCAAGCTCTGCGACGGTCATAGGTTCAAAATCCCCTACGTTAGCGCCGGCAGGGCGGGCGCGTCCGTCTTCCCAGACGACCTGTTCGGGCTCGACCTCCCATTTTCGAGCAGCGATTTCGCACATCCGCGCAATCGCTTTTCGCGATGCTGTGACTGCTGCCATTGAGCCGGCGGCAGTGCCGCGGCTGCCGGCCGTCATAAAATTGAAACCGAGCGCACTTGTATCACCAGACATAGTCCGCACCCTTTCAAAGGGGATTCCTAACTCCTCCGCCACTATCATAGCAAAGGCGCTACGCGAGCCACCGGTTACATCTACCGTACCGAAAATAAGTGTCGCCGTCCCGTCTTCCCCGATATTGACAGTGGCCGATGTCTCCGCGCCCAATGTAAACCAGAATCCGGACGCAACACCTCGACCTTGATTAGGGCCTAACTTTTCCTGCATATGTGGATGAGCCTTGGCTCGCTCAAGCGTCTGAATATAACCAACCGGTCCAAGTTTCGGGCCGAAATGGGTCTGCGTACCCTCCTTCGCAGCATTCTTCAGCCTAAATTCTATGGGATTCAATCCGCAGGTTTCGGCCATCTCGTCAACAACAGTCTCGACGCCAAACGCAACCATGGGAGCGCCTGGGGCTCGATAGGCTGCTACTTTAGGGCGGTTGGTTGTAACATCGTGGCCAACAACTGCCACGTTCTCTAAATCATAGCGAGTAAATACCGTGATGGTTGCAAGGGGCAGTGATGAGCCCGCATAAGCGCCAGATTGGTAATTCAATTCGGCCTGAGCAGCTGTGATCCGGCCTTCCCTAGTACAGCCCATCTTGACCTTAACATTAGTACCAGATGTCGGACCTGTGGCCCGGAAAACTTCATCGCGATCCATCACCATTTTGACAGGCCGGTTGCTTTTCTTGGATAGTACGACCGCAAGTGGTTCGAGATAGACGTTATTTTTTCCGCCAAAACCACCACCTAACTCAGTAGGAATGACTTTCACCTTCGACAGGTCCATCTTGAGCAATTTTGCGATCTGTGCCCGAAAAACGAAATGGCCCTGGGTACCCGTCCACACCTCCGCGATTCCTCCCTCTGTGTAGTTCGCGATACTGGCTTGGGGTTCGATATATCCCTGATGAACCGGCTTCGTATTAAATTCACGCTCAATGATTATCTCAGCCTCTTCAAAGCCTTTTTCTATATCACCGAGCTTACTTTCCATCCGGGCCGCTATATTCGAAGGCTTATCTGGCTTCGGATCAACGCCCTTTGTGAATTGGTCATCGTGGAGGACCGGGGCATCAGGTTTCATAGCATCTCGAACGTCGATCACATGAGGTAGAATTTCATATTCAACTTTGATTAGTTTCGTCGCTTGTTTGGCGATTTTATCACTGATTGCCGCCACGGCCGCGACCGGGTGCCCATCATAAAGAACATTTTCTCGCGCCATCATGTTACGTGTCACATCACGAAAATTGACCATCAACTCTCCGGATGCGGCATGTTCAATTTCCATATCGGGGAAATCATCACGACAAACGACAGCCTTGACGCCGGGCAACGCCTCGGCTTCGGATATATCAATCGAAAGAATGTTAGCATGGGCATGAGGGCTGCGAAGAACTCTGCCAACGAGCTGTCCCGGGAGTCGAATGTCAGACGCATATCTAGCTCGACCTGTTACTTTATCGACGGCGTCGCCGCGCGCCGTCGGATTTGAACCGATGACCTTTAAATCTTTCTCTTCGTATGGAATTTTTGTCGCAAAGGGGGATGGTGCTCTGCCCATGGATCAGGCTCCTCTCATTTCGCGGGCGGCATCCTGTACCGCCTCGATGACTTTATGATAACCAGTACAACGGCATAGATTACCAGCTAGCCAGTAGCGGATTTCCTCTTCAGTCGGATCTGAGTTTTCCTCAAGTAAGGCCTTTGACGCAACAAGTAGACCGGGCGTGCAAATACCGCATTGAAGCGCAATGTGTTCGATAAACTTCTGCTGTAATGGATGAAGATCATCGCCGTCAGCCATGCCCTCGATTGTTTCAATAAACTTTCCGTTTGCTTCGATTCCCATCACTAAACAAGAGCATACCAGAACCCCGTCCATTGTAACGCTGCATGCGCCGCAATCACCGGTTCCACAACCTTCCTTCGTGCCGGTCATACCAAGTTCATCACGCAGCACATCCAGCAGAGTCTGGGTCGCATCGCAAAGCAACTCTTGCTCGTCTCCATTAATTGTGGTGTTTACATAATGTTTGGCCATCAGGATTTTGCCCTTTCTAGCGCAATGGCGGCGGCCCGCTGGGCGAGTACGCCTGCTACTTCGGTTCTGTATTCGATTGTGCCGCGCTTATCGTCGATAGGGGTGCACGCTGCGCTTGCAGCGGCCGCAAGCGCATCCATGGCATCATCATCCAATTTAGTGCCGATCAACGCATTGGCGGCGGCCTCAACCAAAAGCGGTCGCGCCGCGACGGCGCCAAGTGATACGCGAGCCGCAGCGCACGTGCCGTCGGCGTCGAGTGTCAAATTAACGCCGCAGCCGACCACCGCAATATCCATTTCAGTTCGCGGCGTGAACCTTAAGTAGGCATCGCCCGAGTTCGCCGGGCGTTTGGGTAAGCTGAACGACACAACAATCTCACCATTTGCAAGTGATGTCTTTCCGGGCCCAACGACAATCTCCGCCATGGGGATATCGCGTTGGCCTCTCGGTCCTATGACATTAGCGATCGCTCCAGCAGCAATCATCGGTGGAACGCTGTCAGCAGCAGGTGACGCGTTACAAAGATTACCACCAACGGTCGCCCTCCCACGGACCTGAACTGAACCGATTAGACGCACGCCGTCCATCACGCCGGGCCACGCGGCGTTAAAGGCCGAATTATCCATGAGTTCCTTGCCGGTGACAGCGGCGCCAAGGCGCCAGACGCCATTTTCCTCAACGACTTCACGCATTTCAGCAATATTTTTCACATCGACAATTAGATCAGGTTCGATCAAATCTAGATGAATTTGCACCATTACGTCCGTACCGCCGGCGAAAAGTTTTACGTCGCCACTCTCCGAAGCAAGCAATCCTACCGCTGCATCGAGAGTTGCGGGGGACTCATATCTCATGTTAGTCAATCTCGCCTCACCGTTCACATATCCTAGGTATTCCCCTCTTAATATAGCACGCTGAGCCGCACCGGGCCATCAGCGGAAATAATCAAATCGTCAATGTACTTTCCTGTACCGAGTGGATGTCCTAAACCATCGAATCTATTAACAGCGATATGAGGTCGCGTAATGTGTGCAATAGCGGGTATTGCAACGCTGTCAGCCGTAAATCAGCTGGCAGTGAAGGCGATGACCGATCTGATGATCCATCGCGGGCCAGACGGCGAGGGCCATTGGCTCGCCCCTGACGGGAGTCTTTGTTTCGGACACCGAAGGTTGTCAATTATCGACCTTACAGATCGCGCCTCTCAGCCGATGCAAGATGCCAGCGGCAGACTCACACTAACTTATAACGGCGAAATATATAATTATAAGGAATTGCGTGCTGAACTCTCGGGCGCTGGCGCGAATTTTCGCAGCGAAAGTGATTCAGAGGTCATTCTGGAGGCATATCGCAAATGGGGCGATGCTTGCCTAGATCGGTTCAACGGAATGTTTGCCTTTGCTCTTTATGATGCGAAACATGATCGCATCCTATGCGCGAGGGACCGTTTAGGTGAGAAACCGTTTTTGTTTGCCGAGGACGCCGGTTTTTTTGCATTTGCATCGGATTACAAAGCCCTGTTGACGCTCGAGGGTGTAGGGCCCGATATTGACGACAACCTTTTGGCGCAATTCCTCGTGACGCCCTCAAATGCACTTGATCAAGACCGAAACACCCTGTTTCACGATATTCAGCAATTGCTCCCGGGTGAGAAACTAGTTCTGAATACCCGTGACCTAAGCTTCAATGTTTCATCCTATTGGCGGCCCCTCTCCACCTCGGTCCTTTCAGGTGTTCCAGCCAAAGACGCCGTTCCAGCCTTTAAATCCCTGCTCGAAGATGCGGTCAGGATTCGGTTGCGTAGTGACGTACGCGTCGGGTCCTGCCTTTCTGGCGGCCTAGACTCAGGATCAATCACATGCATTGCAAGGGATCTGGTCGGAGATACGACGGATTACGACACATTCACTGGTCGATTTCCAGGCAGCGATTCGGATGAGGGCACTTGGGCAGAAATTGTGTCCACGGCTTCAGGAACTAGATCACACAATGTATTTCCGACCGGCGAGAAACTAGTAGAGTCCTTAGACACATTTTTGTGGTTGAATGAGCTTCCTGTTGACAGTACTAGCCAGTTCTCTCAGTGGAGTGTATTCGAGGCCGCGAAAAATGCCGGGGTCACTGTCTTATTGGACGGACAGGGTGGCGACGAAATCTTAGCGGGATACGAACAGTACTTTGTACCCTATATCGAAAGCCGACGTCGCAAGGGAGAGTATGACCCTGCCGAAGAGAAGGCTATTCGAGATCGCTATCCGCTGGCGTTCTCAGAGAGGGATCAGGTCTGGAAAAGACGGCTCCCGCCAATACCCAAAAAAATCTTGGCGCGTTTTCTTGGCAGGGGGACTAGCGCGATACTCTCTCTCGACTGGAAAAACGCGTCGCGGGTTCGGGAAGATCTGGCAGTCCAACCCGACGATCTTCATGCAGCTTTAAGAGGCGACGCATTTACCGGTTTTCTAACTACCCTTTTGCGATATGGCGATCGCAACTCGATGGCTCATTCTAGGGAGGTACGGCTCCCCTTCTGTGATCATCGCATTTACGAGTTTGTCCGAACGCTGCCGGTAGAATTGCTCATGGGTGATGCAGAGACAAAGCATATACTGCGACGAAGTATGCGGGGAATTCTCCCAGAACCGATAATAACACGCTGGGGCAAGCAAGGTTTTCTTCCTCCCATTGCACGCTGGCTAGAAGGCGACTTAGGTGATCTAGCAGACGCATTATTTAAGAGTTCCGACTTCAGTAAAAATGGTTTTTGGGACACCTCATGGTGCCGCCAATCGTGGAACCGGTTTCGGGCGGGCGAGACCTCGCTTGCACCCACAATTTGGAAGGTGATTATAACGCAGAAATGGAGAGATCTTTTCCTCACTCGAGTTTCAGAAATAGATCGATTCTCTCCGCACGGCTAGGTGTCAGCACTGAGAAACTCTGCTCAAAACTGGAACAACTCTATCTATGTATCCTTCCCACGTATTTTCTCTACTTTCTGCCACTTGCCGCGCTGCTTGTCCGATTATTTTTCTCAACTTCGAATTAAAAATTAGTTCAGCGAATATCTCGGTTAGCACCTCTTCTGATGCGACAGGAAATACGTACCCGGATTCGCCATTATGAATTACATCAGCCGCACCGACTTGATCAGATACGACAACCGGCAATCCGGATGCCATAGCTTCGAGCACAACCATCCCAAATCCTTCATGAATGGATGGCAAACAGAAGATATCAGCGTTTTTATAGAAATCGGATACCTTTTCTTTTGCAATGGGTCCATGAAAAGTTACGCCATCTGTCGGCAAACCCCGAAGAGCGCTGGAAAATTCGGATTCGACTGGCCCCACCAAGTGCAATTCTGCTTCCCGTCTCAATTGCGAGAAGGCCTGCAATAGTCGAGGCAAACCTTTCTGGATACCTATCGACCCGACAAAGAGAATTCTGGGTTTGCGAAATCTTGAAGATCGGTCAACGGGTTGAAAGCGATCAACATCTACGCCTAACGGCACAACAGCTAGCTTTCCAGACGGAATGCCTTGATGAATAAATGATTTTTCGGCAACCTTCGACGGCACCATTATTTTGTCTGCAGCAAGATATTCTGTCGTTTCGCGTTCTATCAAACGTTGGGAAATTCCGGGAAATTTCAGATCTAATTGCTGATATGCCGCCGCCAGAATATTGTTCTGGTGCAGTATGTGAGACGCACCCCGGTCAACGATTATAGCCATACCTTTTTCCCTCGCCACCGGTATTGCCTCAACCGTTGCTGAACTCCAGCCCACCAATAGGTCTGCCCCAGACTGCCCCAGGTTCTGTGCCACAAAACGCCCGAAACGTGGCAAAATAAAATCGGTCACATCATGCCCCGTTGAGCGTTGCGCGAGCCGGCGTATAACTTCTAGATGCGGTGCACAATTGAGTGTAAGCCCGGTCCCAGTGATACGACGAACCGCGAAGGAGGGATATGTGGTGTGAAGTGTGCCCAGAAAACCCTCTCCATAGAGTCCTTTTGCGAGAGCAAAGGCGTGAAAGCGACCGTGAACAGCTACTTCAACCTTCATACCCATCCGTCCATCACATCAGAAAATATCTGTCGAAGTTTCTTTGTCTGGCAGGACCATGAGTAGGGCTGAAGCCGACCCTGATCAATTTCTGTTCGATCGTCGCCTATTACCGCCAACGCCCCGGCAATCTCCCCCGGGGTCTTGGCGCCGATCAATTCTCCGCCGATCTTCCTGGCGATATCTGACGCCTCGGCGCTCTCTCCCGGTATTGCCATTACAGGTCTACCCAGAGCCAACAATTCAATAACCTTTTGTTGGAACAAGCTTTCTTCGTTCCGGATATATACATTAACTGTGGCACTAGCCTGCAGTTGAACCAGTGCGGCTATATCCAGATAACCCAGATTTTCAAACTCCACAGGAAAATTTTCCTGTTCGACAATCTTGTCGACGACTCCGCCGTCGTTCCCAGCATAGAAAAGGACAATCTTCTGACTTAATGAAGTCCGGATCATACCCTCTAGCAACAGCCGGACCTTGTCACCATCATAAACACTGCCACTAAGACAGACCCTGAAAATATCGTTTTTCTTGGTCGATTTTTTCGTATTTGGTTCCGCTCGGTAACCACTGTAAACGACGTACTTTTTCCCGGGAAACCAAGCAGAAGCGTCGCGCCCGTGGGCTTTAGAAAAGACCGTCATTGCAGCCAAGTCGGTAAATCGGGAAGCGACATTATGCCGTAGCCCGATAGGTATAAATTTATTCCATGGGTCTTTGTAATCCGCGACCCAAGGGCATTTAGCTGTAACCGCAAGACTTCGTGCAACGTACCAAGCGTCTGTATTGCCGAAGGTTCCGTAAACCAGATCGGGACAAAACGCCTTTGCTACCGGCGTTAAGAAGGCAGAGGAACCAGCACGCCAATCGCAAAATATACCGCCCCAGAAAAGATACGTCGCACCGATGATCACCTGGCGGAATGGAGGTACAATTTTTCCCTCCCGTGCTGCACGCCGAATTGGCGTTCGAACCAACGGTCCAGAAATGTATAATGGCTTAGACCAATCATGCGTCTCTATCCTCGTCTCGACCAATGCCGGGTCATCGCCGGGGTCGTCAATATGGAGCGGGCCAGAAAATAAAATAGTCTGATCCCCAGCTGCCGATAAATGTTTTGCAATTTCAGACATTCGCAGCGCCGCGACGTGCGGGGAATCCGGATGAGTGTGATTTACTAGAACGATTTTCATCGAAATCCCGTAGGGAGATACATGAAAGATTTGCTGGTCAACAGACCCGGCCCGCTAAAACTGTTTTGAAATTTTCAAGTAGTCGTTTGACGTGACTATCCCATGTATAACTCTGTTTCCCAAGGCTAGTCGCGAGAGAGAGAACAGATGCGCGGCGGCGAGGATTTTCATCCAAACTCTGGATACTCTGAACTAAATCGTCAACAGAAGTACCGGAGAAATAAACGGCAGAGTCTTGGCATACCTCCCTATGGACAGGAGTGTTTGAGGCGACAATCAAAGTCTCACTTGCCATTGCCTCGATTAGAGGGTGCCCAAACGTTTCCGAAAGGGACGGCGTCACGAAAAGATCACTTTCCGCATATAGAGCAGGTAAATCTGTGTATTTTACATCACCGAGCATCGTGACTTCGCCACGCTCTGCGCCTCGACGAAGAAGAAAGAGATCTTTTGACCCGCCCGGTGCATTTTTTATCTGGTCAAAATCCATCGTCAGGGTAAGGTGTGTCTTGATCCCCGCGTCGTTAAGCTTACGGGCCGCCTCAGCAACCAGACCTGGTTGCTTGTGAGAGTAGTAGGCCGACACGAGCAAGATCCTTAGCATGCCGTCCTCTCTCCATATACGCTGTTCTTTGGAATTGTCTCTGAAATGATCCACTCTCGTTCCGTACGAGTTTTTTTGTATTTTCCATGATAGATCAGGTGCCCAAGTCTGAAATAAATCTCCCATCGCATCTGTGGGTGTCAGTATCAGATTAGACGATCTGGCTGACGCGATTATAAGACGTCGGCGCAAGGATCTCTCAAGAACGCTCCGAGAACCCAGTGCGGGCGCTATATTAGTAAGATATGTCGGATCGAATAATCCTCCTTCGCGGACAAGGAGGACTTGGGGAACTGGCGATCGAATTATTCCAAAATTTGCGGAAGAATAGAGTATATCGGGGTTCAGGTCCTTTACGATACGGCGCCAGGTAGTCTGTTCCCACAATACTCGTGATAACGATCTAAGCTCGGTAACCGGTAAGCAAATGGTCTCAGCATCTTCATTTTGAAGTGAACTCCCGACTGGCAGTGCAAATACCGCATTAACACCTTGCGACCGGAATGACTGCATTAGGTTGCGGGTATAAGTAATGATACCGCCCCGGCGGGCTGACAGGGCATTTACGACAATTTTCATTTGTCAGGTTCCCGTCGGTTGAGTTCAAGTTCTGTGAAAATTCTCAAAATATTTGCCTGATGCGTCAAACTTAGTTCCTGTACTCGGAGGTGGGCATTCTCCGCAACCGCCTTGCGCTGCTCACCCATTTCGAGCCAGCGGCGGCACACATCAACGAGTTCCATATCGTCAGAAAAATATGCCGCCTCCTTCGACTCTCGCAGCAGCTCTTGGATTTCTCGATTTCGTTCATGCACCATGAAGCCTGCGCATGCGGGTAACTCAATAGACCGACAAGTTTGTAAGTCACGATTAGCATGCCTTAGAAAGCACAGATTGATCGGACTGGCAGCAACGACTTTAGCAAACTCATCATTATAGGCAGGCCTACCCTCAATCCATAGATTTTCGTGTCGTTCCGACATTCGACCCCAGCCGTTACCCCATACGCGAACCTGCAAACCCGACCGTGCAAGATGAAGTACTGATCTCGCACGAGGTGATTCATAAGTGCCAATAAAACTGACGGGTGCGCCATATTTCTTGGTGTCTGCAACACTGATTCTAACCGGTCGATGGATATCGGGATCGTAACTATTGTTGACAAACATCGGATTACGAAGCCTCAGCACACTATATTCTGCCGGGCTTGAGTTTAAAGATTTAGTGGTGGCCCATAGATCAAACAGTGGCATTGCCCGCTGCAGCCAGATTGTCCTGTTAAGCGGATTCAACATATCGTCTTCGGAATAGTAGACAATTGAAACATTAGGGTGTTTGGCTTTCAGTAAGCGTAACGTCTGCGCTCGAATCATATCGGCGGTCTCTAGCCAAAGAACGTCAATTTCACCGCCGATCGACAAAATGGCGGCATTCGCGTCGGCCGGATCAGCAGGCAAGCGAAGACGGTATCTCAACCGCGTCATAAGGGAAGGTCGTGTTTCATAGTCTTTACCGTCTGGCATTGTCGAGATCACTCGGACTGAATGACCAAGTGCACGCATCGCAGCAACTCGTTGCGGTGTCCGAGAAGCCAAGAAAGTCTGACCAACGACGACGATCTCTCGCCGCAGCGAAGATGAGTTTGCCCGTGTCACGTCAATGTCGCCGCTCTCGCAAGTGCGGCCCTCAGTCCCTCGATATCCTGATCGAATCCCCACTGTAAGATTCGCTGTTGCGCAGCTTTTCCCATCTCTTCAGAGTTATTTAGACATACGACTAGGGCTTTGGAGAGGGATATTTGATCACCAGCGGGGACGATGCGCCCGTTTCCGCTATCGATAAGATCAGCGGCACAACCCACCTGATCACTTACAATTGCGGCAGTGCCGCAAGCCATGGCTTCGTTCACCGCAAGCCCCCAGGGTTCACGAACTGAAGGAAGCACGAAAATATCGGCTAGGTCGTAGTAAGCTGGCATCTCGGTTTGGTTTACGAATCCTGTAAATATTGCATCGGGCGCTAATTCTTCCAGCTCGGCACGCGATTCTCCATCGCCCACGAATATCAATGCTGGCTCCTCTATGGCCCAGTCAGCACTTGCGATCGCCTTGGCCAATAGTTGCGGATTTTTGCGAGATTGAAGCTTCCCCGCAAATAAAACGACTCTGCGTGTAGGTGAAATCCCAAGTTTTTCTCGGAGTGCGTTTCGATTTTTTTTTGCATACTTCGCTAAATTCCCAAATGCCTCGTTATCGACGGCGTAAGGCATGTCAATGATTTGAGGGGGGGGAACGCCACGGTTAAGATAATACCGTCGGTTCTCTGATCCTATAGCGAGATAAAAATCACAGCTTTTAAAAATCTTATTGACAAATTTCCGCTTCAGCCAGCCCCGAACACCAGAGCCGTCCGGCATCGCCAGATCGCAGTTCTCGCCGCGCATTAGCACCGGGCGACCGCTCCGCTTCGCCTGCCGAAGACAGGACCTCATGCGCGGCGTTTGCCAACCATGTAGCCAAATAACGTCAGCACGTCCTATTTCTCGCTTGATATCAACCCCAGCCATGGGGGCATTTTCATATCCGTCGATTAGATCGACATCCCATTTGACTTCGCGACCGAACCCAGTATCAAAATAACGGTTATCCGGATGGGTCCGCTCGAATAGCACTCGCAAGTCAATATCCGACTGATCAGCTATCCTGCGCAACAATGGAGCCTGATATTGAATGGGATGAGACACAAGGTAAAGCAACCTAGTCACCCTAGAGCTTCGCCCCATGTCTTCTCCCACGCCCTCGCGATATTTTCTTCGAACGCAGACTGACTGTAGTCTTTTTCAACCAACGCCCGGGACTTTAACGCAAGATCATTTCGACGTTCCCGGTCTGAGATTATCCATCCAATGCCATCCGCCAACTCTCCTGGTGTATGCCCAGTGAGTTTTCCGGTCACGCCATCAATAACATAGTCCTCTGGCCCACCACACCGTGTGGAAACCACAGGCACCCCGCAAGCCATGGCCTGAATACCGGAGATTCCAAGCCCCTCCTGGCCTGACGAAAAAACAAAAACGTCTAGCGAACGATAAAAATGCGATAGACTTTGGGGATCCAGCCAACCCGTCCACTCGATTCGATCAGCAATATTAAGCGTCGAAGCTAATTCGTTCAAAGCAGTCGAGGGGTCACCCGTAAGTTTCAACCTAACGGGGATACTCCGTCTCGCAAGAACCGCAACGGAACGCAACATCAAACCGATATTTTTTCGGGGATCATCGATCCGCCCGGCAAAACCTATCTGCGCCGTGGGCGGCGACGAAGTCGACGGGATATAGTCTTTGAGGTTCACCGGCATTGGTACGTGCTCGACCATCTCTGGTCTCACACCAGCAGTTACAAGTGAAGCCCGTGTGTAGCGGCTAATCGCCAAGAACAGGCCACAGCCCCGGAGCACTCTCTTTTCCATAGCTCTCTGAACCGAACCAACCACGACGCTGTCGAAGACACGCCGCGCGGCAGGCATTCGTGCTCGCCGGTCTATCCTATCATCAAGCATCGCACTCGCACACCAGACAAAATGGGGTACGCCAGAAACCACAAGGGTATTTGCTACGAGAACCGTCCCACCAACCGCAATGTGGCGATCATAGGCGCCAATGAGCTTCTTCCATCTGTCCGTGGCCCAATAATATGGGAATTCCAATTCGGGAAAGCGGCAACCCACAGTAACGCTGGGAATATCTTTAAAGCACAAACCTCTGTGGATGTCTGGTTTTTTCCCTGAAAGGAGCTCCCAGCTAGGTACAACTAAATCCGGATCGTCGGTCAGAGTGGCGTAGTACGCGATTGTCACATCACATCCCTGACGCATCAGAAAACGCGCCAACGCCTCCGTCATCGTAGGCACTCCCCCTTGATGGGGCGGTAACGTCGTTAATAAGACCGATCTACTCATCGCGGCTTACGGACATATTTACTCCCTACAAAACCGGCATTTCGCAAAACATCAATCGTGAACTTGGCAGTAGTGTCCAAAGAAAAACTCTTAGCCCGATAAGACGCTTTTTTACCTAGTTCTTCCCTTAATGATGGATTTTTCACCAGTCTCTCGATCGTATAGACAATATCCGAGATATCGTAGGGATCGAAAGTGAGACCAGCATCTCCGATCACTTCGGGCATAGCCGCGGTGTCAGAACAAGCAATAGGAGCACCAATCGACATCGCCTCGAGCAAAGGATTACCAAATGTTTCAATAGTCGATGGAAAAACGAATATATGGCATTCTTGATAAAGGTCTCTCAACGCTTCGGTATCAAGGTGCCCAACAAAATGTACCGCGTCGTCGACCCCGAGCGATGCGGCCAACCTTCTTACTTGATCAGAATAGCTACTGTCTATTTCACGACCTGCGATTGTCAGAGTAAGCTCTGGGTATCGCTGATGTAGTTTTCCAAATGCCTCGATCAATGAATGATAGTTCTTTTGAACATAAATATCGGATACAGCTAGTAATGCACTTCCCGGAGACCGATTACTTTCGCGCTCTCTCAATGGTTTTGTTGTACCGTGATAAACGACGTTGAGCTTACGATTAAATAGGCGCCGCAGTCCAAACGTTAATACTCGGGCCGCATATTCGGAAACCGCAATTGCTCGTCGAGCGAACAGCAGCGATATAAGCGTCGCCGCCGATAGTACAAGCCAATACCCCATAGGTCTTAATGTAGTAGTTAGTCGGATCACAGACGTAGCGTTCCGGAGCATAATGACATGGTTCCGAGCAAAAATTGGGCCAAAATTAGCCGGCGAGAAAACCACATCCGCCCCCATTGCCCATGTAAGAACCGGCAGCGAAACCTGTTCCCACCACAATGTAGGCCAAAACCCGAGTTTGTGATCAAAGAGTTGGAGTCTAACACCCTCGCAGATCGGATAGAAATGTTCCACCTGATCTCGATGCAAAAATAAATGCAGTTCAATTCCTTGTTGCTTTACCAACTCCGGCAGTATTGCACGCAGATATGTTACCCCTCCACCACTTTTGGCGTGTGTGCCATTAATAACGATCCGTAGACGCCTCGTTAGGTCTTTTTCCGGTATCAAATCGTCAGATGGAGTTTTTGACATTCCGTCTACCTCGGAAACGTAAACGTTTTTCCGGAACGCCGAATGACACGATCAGAAGAAAAAATGATGAAGGGTGCCATAAATAATCCGAACTTAGCGAGATTACCGATGTATAGCGCAAAATCTTGGTCGAAATCGATCCACCAAGGCAACAATGCGAAAACAGCGATCCGACAAAGTCCGGGCGTATAGCATGAAAAACCCGAAACAACCCCTAGGAACAACAAAAGCAGTGTCCCATGCATTATTAACCCGGCCATACCTCCGTGAGTAACGGGCTGACCAAGCAATGTGATTGACGAACTGTGAGCACTTTCCCCCTTTATCCCGCAATAGTCAGATTTATACTTTCCGCCGAGAGAGAAATTGGGTTTATCTCGCCATATAATGCGGGGCACCAAAATTTCCAGCCAGAAAGTTTGCCTGAAAATGTCCAGTTTTTGGTCTCCATGTTTTTCAACGGCCTTATCAAAACAATATCCGGTTTCCATCTGCCGCCAGACCAGTTTTGCAGCTAAAACCTCGCCCGAGTTTTGCAGAACGTTCCTAGGGCTATAAGATTGCAGACTATATGTACCTGAACGGGATTCCAGCTGTTTGTCAGGATTAGCGATTGAGGCATGAGGCAATCGTACGATCTGAGCAGCTTGTATCAACAGAAGAAGGGTCACACTGCACAGGACAATGACTTTTAAAATCTGCAGGAATGGGAGCCTTTGGATCACGATGTAGTAGATAAACGCTGACAAGACCATGAAGGCGGGTATTTTACCGCTACTTGCGAGCACCATTACCCCGGTAACAGCCACAATCAACAACATCACCACAAAGACCCGGAGGTGGCGATGCACAACTGCAGAATTCAGAAGAAAGAGCAGCAGGAAAGACTGAATCGGACTGAAAATCGTTTGGAGCGTCGAGGTAACTGATGGTCCAAAAACCGGGAATTGAGTCTGGATCAGAAAAAGCACACATAAAAGAGTAGAGATTCCATACAAAAAGAGTGGTCGCCGATCAGTGATTTTATAGGCAGTCCGCGACTCAGATTTATCTTTACCAATTAACGTTATCAAAAAACAATGTATTACCAGCCCTGATGCGCAAAAAAGAAGAATGAGCGACTCGCCGCGGCTACCTAAATAATCGAGGCTATCGGGCCTAGCCGACTGGTCAGGCCGAGCCGGCCGGCCCAGCAAACTGTCACCAATCAACTCAAGCTGATTAAACATTCCGAAAGTGTTTACGACCAAGTTAGGTAAGATAGAAAATATTATTAAGGTAACGACAGCCAATAGAAATACAGGAGATAGCAGAAACCCTCGTTCGTCGCACTTTAGCTCGTGAAAGATCTGCATTGCAGATAGAATAGCCA
>CETM01203625.1_pt1 | contig 24109 bp, 31 predicted proteins | sample 361451 | NCBI WGS metagenome assembly CETM01 (sample SAMEA2622690, study PRJEB7988) | marine metagenome | isolation source: saline water (ENVO:00002010), including
TATCATTATTCTATAACCTCGCTAGCATCAAGTGCAGCCAAAACACCATCGATCGTCCAGAAAGCAGTGTATATTTCAGCATCAGCGACCCAAGACATGCCGCATTCAATCCACCATCTATTGTTCCATGACTTAGTACGGATGGTTTGATAAGAAAGTGTAACTGTGGTGTCTTGGCCAAATGAATTGTCTATCCAGTCACCAAAAAAGAAACCATTTAGAAGATCTTCTGCATCAGTATCGTAATAATAACGGAGGTCTTCGATGAAATCAGGAGTAATCTCTATCATCAGTTCTCCAAGAACAAAATAATCGTCCTTGTGGTCTTCAGTTGTCTCAATGGCAACCAAAGAGTAGGGAAGGTCTAGCGTAAGATGTGCAACCATCGCGATGACAACCGCTCTGGTACGTGAGGCTTCTTCGTGGTCTGCCAGATAATAATAGTGGTCCCACGCGTAAGAGGGTTCACCCCCAAGCAGCGCTTGCTCTAAATTCGCCAAATACCTTGATGCAAAGTCTACGACAATTCTTTTTGCCCAGTCCTGATCTTCGATCTCGCCACGTTCAATCGCTTGAATAATACGATTTGTTATATGACGATAAGTTGTTGGAAACATACCCCACGGATCATTACAATACTCGAATAAGCTCGCAATCTCATCGATTTTTTCGTAAATGTCATAGATGTCTTCAGATTCAGTTGTTTTTGTAAGGCCTACAATTCTATTGGCAGAAGAAGATGAAATTAGGTCGTTGTTGCACAGAGTATCATCATATAAAAGATCACCACCCGCCTCTTGATAGTTTGTTGGGTCTACTTCTATTTCTCTATTTTCGATGTATTCGACACTACCTGAATCTCCTGATTCTGGAACGGCACAACCCACAATAATTGCGCTAAAACATAAATAAACAGCTCTTTTTAACATATTTTAATCCAAAAAAATAGGACACCTGTAACCCGTGCCCTCCTGCGGTTTTCGACTACTCAGCAGCGGAATCGCCGGTATCAACAACTTCAGCAGTGTCGGCACCGGTGTCTTCATCTTTATCACCACATGCGCTCAAAAATCCGAGTGCAGCAATTGCAAGAAAAAATTTCATTATTCACCTCCAAGGCGAAAATATACTCATAGGTAAATTATTGTATATAGCTAACGAATTTTTTATTCGCTTTTATTTATAAACTACTCACTGTGCCTGATGACCAGTCTATTTCTGCGAATTCATTTACTGTGTTATCCCCTGTTATCACACGGGTGTCTGTCCATGTTAACATCCCATTGAGATAAATGTTAACAGTGACTTCATTGTCACCATAGACATCTGAAGTACTGCCTTGATAGTCATGAACGATCACAGTATATGTTCCGTCTATTTGAGGATCCAAAATATTAATATTTTCTGGTCCAGTCCCTGAAATATCGTCTAGGTCAAGTGAAGGATCGTCACCTTCGTATCCTGACAGTCCCCAATCCATATCATGTAGCCATTCGATAGACGGAGTACAGTTAGAATAATAACAATCTGTAGAAATATTGTTATAAGTTCCGCCTGGCGCTAGTAAGTGAAGATCCATGTCGTCGTTTGGAAACTCCCAAAACATCTCGATCCAAAGATTTTCAGCCGGAGTTGAGCTCAGTGTTACTTCACAAGGATCAGAAATGAGACCCAAATCATTAGTAACTACTAACCTTCCTATGTAGTCTCCTGCAAGATCGGGTGTAAATGGATATCGATTTGACGATCCAGCTGGCATCAAAGCTGTAGAGCCTTCTGGAATAGAGATTAACTCCCAATTATAGTCTATAATATCACCGCCGCCTGGATCGTATGAACTGTTTCCAACCCATGTTGCTGACTCAAAAGGAGGAGATACCGGGTTGGGTGTAGCATCACATAGTGCTATCGGGATTTCTGGATCTGGGTCTGCATCACCCGTCTCTTCTCTATCGGGAGGAAGCTCTTCAGGTTTGTCACCAGTATCTATCGTTGGCGTAGCTGTGTCTACACCTTCCGTCATTCCCTCCCCAAGGTTTTTTAAATCATAGTCTGAACAACCCAACAGCAAAAATAAAAATAAAATCGTGTTATTTCTCATGAGAATTACATATACAGCTTTCTGTCTTTCTACAGCATTTTATGACAGCCTCAGGCTCCTGCAAGGCTTCAGTGGACTGTGATTCTTTTTGGGTATTGTCATTTTTATGTGCTATTTCAAGGCTGGCAACAAGTAAAAATGTAAAAATAAATACCACTATGTCTCCAAAATGGTGGACCCGGCGGGAGTCGAACCCGCGTCCGCAATAACTTCAAAGTCGAGTCATTCACAGGTTTGTCTAATTTATTCCCAAATTAGAAAGGTAGCTACAAAATTCCCTTTTCCTATGTAGCCTTGGAAAACCACCTGTTTCCAGGGTAACCATTCTGATTTTTTATTTTTGCAGGATCTCTACCTGTTATCTTAAGTTGGGTATCAAGGTCTTAAGAAACCCCGTCGAATTAAGCGGCTAAGCGCTGTTCGTAGTGATAATTGTTGTTGGCAATTAAAGTTTTGAAACCGCGTTTAAGGTCAGCTATTTCGTGCGACCACCTGCACTCTCATTCTCCACTACCCCGTCGAAGCCGTTTCGGGCCCAAATCTCTACTTTTTCTCAGCTGAGATCGTGGAACGAACTAAATTCGCAGCTCTTGTTTTGAGATCACGCAATCCACGTCGTGCACGAACTCCTGCAGATTTATTTCCACGGGCGTTTTTGTGAACATCTAGTTCAAGACTTTCAACGAGGACCTTGATCTCTTCCCACTGGTTAAGAATGTTATCAGTTTCTGACATTTTTTTACTCCTTTAACGTCTAAGTGACATTATTATATATGCACACACAAAAGATTTTATCATTAATTATTGACAATCAGCGTGCTGCCTTTATTGATCTCTCCATCTGCCACGGCTTTGCAAGCATTAGAAAGATATTTCATATCCTTGATATTTTCAAGCTCCAAAGATAGTAGATAGACTAGCTGAACAATTTGTTTTTGCGAGACGCCAAAATTTAAAATCTCTTGTACTATTTCTCGACATCTAGCGCGATCTCTGATGTCCATCTCATCATCTGTTTCACCGTAAGACGTTAAATCACTCATTTCTATCCTCAAATACTTCTTCTCTTGTAAAAGATTCAATTTTAACTTTTGTTGATCCCAACATATGAAGAACCTTACCTGTAACAGTACCTTTGAATTCCTCTTTTGTTAAAATAATGGGCGGGGCCTCTAAATTAGTCTCATAGTAAAACTGAACTTCTTCCCAAACAGGGAGGTCACATTCATATGTTTCCAAAATCTTTGAAAGATTTGCAGGAAGTGATAGCTTTATATCATTTTTAGTCATGACTGACATCGACGATTCGCGCCCTACCACAATCTCAGACTTACAAAGATCATGAATTTTATGAACAACGCCACAATTGTTACAATGGCAGAATTTTTCAATCACTTTGTCTTCATCATCAACAACAGAAAAAACAACAAACTTATGAAAAAGTGGGTCCTTCATTTTTCTGTATTGAGGCAAAATACAGTGACATTGAATTAAATGTTTAAGTCCTCTCATAATAATCTTCTCATTTTTCTATTTATGGCTCTTCTTTCTTTTCTATTTACTCTCTCTAAAAAAGTAATTCCATCTAGGTGGTCTATTTCATGCTGAACACAAATAGCTTCTAAGTCTTTGAAGACTCTTGATTCTCGTTCTCCGTTGATGCTTAGATAACTAATTTGAACTGTACTGTACCTTTGAACAGCAACTTCCACACCGGGAAAGCTTAGGCATCCTTCTTTTTCATAAGACTCTCCTCGGCCTTCTCTGATTACTGGATTAATAAAGCATAAGGGCTCTTCTTGATCTTCTGAGCAGTCCATCACAAAGATCCTATTCAAATATCCTGCCTGATTTGCCGCTAAACCTACTCCCTTTGATTCGTACATCAAGTCTAACATTTTATCAATTTGAGCAATCACCTTGTCGTCAATTTTTTCAACTTCTTTGCAAGGCGATGATAAGGACGGATCTGGGTATTTGAGTATTTTTTCACTTTTCATTTTGAATGTTTGTCCGCCACAGCCGACGAAGCCCAAGAATCAGGTTTAGTTCTTATAGGGAACCCTGTGCTTTTAGCATAACCGGTGAGTTGTTCAGCGTATTTACCTGTTGCGCCTTTATCTGGAGAAGTGCTAATGTCTAGGTGTAGTTCTAAATTAGCCTCTGGGCACGTTTCTGATATCATCAAGGTGGTATTTACTGTTTTTGTCACTTCTTCTAGCATTCTTGTAACAAGCAGCCTAAAAGGGCCCACAGGCACTCTGTCTCTTTTAAGAAAATACCTTCCACCTTGTTGATTTTCTGCACCATGAAGACAAACCGCAGTTACAAAAACGCATATGTCTTTTGTCATAAAACTATCAGTACCTATAAAAATTCGCCCCTTGTCTTTTGTGTGTGCCCTTAATTCTACTATCAGGTCATCGATATCGATTGTATTTCCTTTTGGGTCAAACCAAAAATTACTTTTTAACAGGCTCATTTATTAAAGCTCCAGATGTATTTTTAATTAGAAGTGCACTGTTATGACAAACTCTCATACAATTAATAAAGCTACCAGCCGGAATCTTTTTTACTCTATTGAAAAACTTTTCTAATCCCTCTATTATAATAGGGTTTTCTTTTTTATCGTGTGCAGCAGCAAAGTCTTTTATTGAAAACATTCCAAAATCTCTAGCTATAGGGATTGTTCTAAAAGCAGCATCAATATTGATTTTAGTCTTTCTAATTTCACTATCAGACGTGTTTTTTGAAGGTGTAAAATGAATGCTTCTCCCACTCAGAGCCTTCATCCTGTATTGCATTGTCCTGTCAAACAACTCTAAAGAGAAAGGGTCTAAGTTTTTTCTTTTTGCTTCAGCGTTCTTTTTAACTCTGTTTAAATGGTGGTGAATCTGTGCTGTTTTTGTATTGTTGATAAAGATAATCTTACTAGGCTTTATTTCAACTCGATCAACCAGTTTAATTTCACTATAATCAATAGATGATATGAGATTCCCTTTCAAGTATGATACCGGGTCAGTGTCACAAACAACAGACATGTCAACAAAAGAGTTGATCGATTTTTCATCCTTTAATAGTTTTACAGGAAATATATTTAAAGCCTTTCTTTGCATGTTTACAAACAGTGTCTGTAAAACTTCATCTGCGTAACCTTGTGACACAATAACCATGGGATCTGTATTTTTAGATGCAAATTCTAATATGTGGTGTATCTCAGCTACGCTTTCAATGACACCATCAATAATTATCACTTTTGCAAAAGAATGATCCCAACTGTTACTCTTAATAAAAAATTCATTAAACGTCTCAACGTCAAAAGAAAACGCGTTTTTTATTTCAATAGTAGGATTTTCTATCTTTGAATCTTCAACAAAGAATTTACCAGACAAGCCTGTGGATACGAAAGCCTCTTCTAGTGCATGGCGTGTTATTTCACACCCAGACGCCTGGCTTACAAATTTTATAACTTCTTTTTTTCTCGTAGGAGAAACTATCTTTTCAATCATTTCAAATGATGGGCATTTAATATCATCATTTGATGACTTAAGTAAGTTAATTGTGTACCATAATCCAAAATCAGAAAAAAAGGGTGCTTTATAAAAAAGCTCCAGGCTTTGTTGCGTCACAAAATCTATAATGGGTCGTGAAAGATTTTTCTCATATGTGAGACATTGAAACTTGTCTGATATGTTTGAAAGATAAAATATTTTATCGTCCGCATTCGAAAACAATGCGTTCCCTGTTTGAAATTGATTCAGCCTGGACCAAATTTCATCAATAGACTTTCTATATTCATCTTCATACAAGTCATTAGACAGCACGTTTACAAAGCTCATAAGATACTATACCGCATTAAATGCCATGGTTAAAGTTATCGAAAAAAGCCTAATCGTCGTCTGATCTAGACTTGCCGAAACCTGAAAATGCTGACGCAAGTGAGTCAGTTGCATTTCTAAGTCGTTCTGCTTCACCCTGCTTGGCTTCGGCTATCTTTTCTTTCTCTGCGGCCGTTACAGCAAATCTCATAATCGCTGAAGACACACCTAACGTAATTAAAGTTATGCCCAAAGTGCTCAAATCATATGCACCAGCAGCTGCCGTTCCACAAACAACTAAGACCTCAGGGAACTGAAATCTTATTCCATCATTTTTAATACCAAATCTCATCGTATACTCCTGTTTAAAAATACACGCTAGAGTCTAATTGTATAAATCAAGAATCGCGCCAGAGGTTGTTGCTAGCATACGTTAGAATTTCTTCAGCTGACTCAGGTGTGTAACCGTATTCATCAATCATGGTCTGAACCATCTCATTATACTTCTTCTGCTGATCATCATCCCTTGATTTGCTCTTTGTGACGACACGCGCAAGATCTTTAATAGAGGTCATGAGATATGATTCAATCGCTTCTTTTAGTGGCGCGTAACTTGTATAGTCGATTCGCTCTTTTCTTCTCATTTTAGCAAACATATACGCTGTAACGTCTGACCTAAAACCATCCCGAGCAGAACCTGTAATACCGATTGTCTCTTCTATTGCACGCATGAAGTTTTCATCAGGATCCATAGATTCTTTTGTAACTCGATTCTTCATGCTCTGCTTAGTTGTAAAAGCCTCAGCATTATCTAGATAAGTGTCAAATAGTGACTGTGCTTGCTCTTCGTAAGCAGTAACAAATGCTTTTGCAATTTCATTCTCAAGCATTTTTAAGTACTCTTCTCTGATCACTTTTCTTAACAGTTCTAAGCAGTGTGCCCTGAATTCTGCATCGATTAACTGCTCGTTAACTTGTCTGATAAGTGAATTCATCACTGAGATGGGTGTGATCATTTCGTTTTCTGAATCACTCAAGGCATTGTCTACGGCTTTCATTATAAACCTTGTAGAAATACCATTCATTCCCTCGTCTCTTGACTCATCTCTCAGATCTTTAATGTCTACCTTCTTGACCCTGCCCTTTTCAATTACGTCTTCGCCGTTATAGATCTTCATTTTCGTCATAGGATCGCACTTCTGGCTTGTGTGAAGCCTAGAAAGGACAGAGAACATTGAGGCAATTCTCAGTGTGTGAGGTGCAATGTGCGCATTAAAGTCAGATCTTGAAAGAATCTTTTCATAAATTTTAATTTCTTGATCAAGTTCTAAAACGTACGGAACGTTAATTTTTACTACGCGATCTAAGATAGCTTCGTTTGTATGTTCACTTTGAAATTTATTCCATTCAGCTTCGTTACAGTGAGCAACAATCACACCGTCGAAGTATATCATATCATGCTTCCCTGGAGATGGAACCCTCTTCTCCTGCGTCGCAGTGATTATTGTATGGAGAAACTCAATCTCATTTTTGAACACCTCAACTAGCTCTACAATCCCTCTGTTACCTACATTGAAAGCGCCATTAAGGGACAGTACTCGAGGATCATCTTCAGCATATTTGTCAAGCTTTGAAATGTCTTCTGACCCTATTAGAACAGAAACATCCTGACTGTTTGCATCCATGGGTGGGACTGAAGCTATTCCTCTTCTAGCCCTTTGAGAAAACGTTGTTTCTTTAACAACAAAATTTTCGTATTCGCGGCCGTACTCTTCAAACAGCAGGTGCCTGGCAACCGGTGATATGTCACCCTCTATTTTCACACCCAGCAATTCCTCAAACTGGCTTCGAAGCCCCCGGGGTATTAAGTGTAAAGGCTCACCCCTCTGAGGATCACCTTGTAAATAAAAGTATCTTTCACCATCTAATGCACGCTTAATATGTTCTGTAAGAGCCGACTTACCAGCACCAACTGGACCCATCAAGAGCAATACTTGTCGTGATTCCTCACCTCTTTTAGATGCAGAGTTTAGAAATCTCATAACCTTGGCAATAACTTTTTCCATCCCAAAAAATTCAGATTGAAAATAATCATATGTTTTCAATGATTCGCCACCAAATAGTTTGTGACATCTTTCATCATTCTCATTCATCGACTGGACGCCGTGCCCTTCTATTGCTTCTGTAAGACGCTTATGAGCTAATTTTGCGATAGACGGGTTTTTTCTTATAATCTCTAGATACTCAATAAAAGTACCTTCAAACTTATCATCAGTCTTCTTAGCTCTTTGCTCTTTGATTATTTTTAAAAAATCTTTTGATGCAGCCATTATTACCTCTCAATTTTATTATATTGGGTGCGTTTTAATTATAAATTAAATTTCCCAAGGTTCCTCTTCAATTATCGTATTTAACTTTACGACATCTTCCCAAAGCTCTGATATGCTCTTAACTACGTTTTCTGCATATGAAAGCTCTAGATCTCTTCCGTCGTGATCATGATAAAGGACAAGAACGTTTCCTGCCTCTATTTCCGAAACACCGATCACCGGGATACTGTTTACTCCCGTATTTCTTATCATGTCTTCTCTAATTGGTTCCCATCCATCTTCATCAGAAATTTCATCGATAGTGTATGCGTTTTTCTTGGGGGAGTAACTAAACAAATTCAAGTCTTCAAAATCTTGACGATTCATTAATGCTCTAATTGCAGCTACGTCATGGAATACTTCTCGAACAAAAAAGCATTCATCTATTCCTCTTTCTTTTTCTAATCTTTGAAAGAGGTGGAAGCCGACATGATATGGGTTAATACCACCCACATGCGGTCTTACTACTTGATTGTGTGTTTTTAGAAAAGGTATGTGAATGTCTTGAGGTACTTCGAGTTCGTGCATAATCTTATAATGCCAGAAACTAGCCCAACCTTCATTCAGTATTTTTGTTTTGATTTGAGGAATAAAATATAGAGATTCTGTTCGAACGATATCAATCAAATCTCTTTCCCAATCAGAGAGATGTGTACCATGTTCTACAATAAACCCTAGTAAATCGACGTCATAAGAAAGCGGGATTTTTTCTATGTCTACATTCTTGTATTCACCCTTTTCATCGAATCTTATTTTTTCTGTTAATTCATTTTTGATTGTATCGTGAGGAATTCTTTCCTGACCGTCTCTGTACGTTTGAAATCTAATGGTGTGAGCAGCATCTAAAATCTTTTCAACCTTTTCGATACCGATGCTGGGATCTTCGATATAACCCTGTATTCTATTTCTAGCATTTCTAAACCTAGAAATAACAGTTTCGGGTCGAGTATCTTTAAATTGAGGATTATTTTTAAAGAAATCACTATGACCCACACAGTGTGCCATAATCAACACCTGCATAAATAGTGGGTTTTCTCTCATCAAGTATGCTATTGATGGGTTGGAATTGATAATCAACTCGTACGGTAGGCCTTCGAGACCCATGTTATACATTTGATGGGTTCTTTCAAACGATTTGCCGTAAGACCAGTGACCGTAATGAGACGGTAGACCATGATAAGACATGTGCCCAATCATTTCGTAGTAGTCACATATCTCATAATTGATGGGAAACCAGTCTAGATTATAATCCCTTGACATGTCAATAATACGACTATCCCAGTTTTCTAAGTCTGATATTTTCCAATCACTCATCTATCTTTCCTCCAAATATTCTTGAAAAAGCCGGCCAGATGTCATCTTTTGAAGTGAGCATAATATTTTTAAACTTTTTGTCGACCATGTGCTCATATTCTTTAGACATAAGGGACTGCTCAAACCGACTCCACTTTGGCTCTTCTTCATGCGGCAAGATTTCAATAAAACAATATAGCTGTGCCAGGTTTTTGATCTTGAGTGACTCATTAATAGCCCTAGGGTTGTCTTCAGGCCAATTATCACCATCTGAGCAGTGGAATGCGTAAATATTCCATGAATCAGGATGATAGCGCTTAGATATTATTTCATTTGCAAGCTTGGGCGCGGATGAAATGTAAGTACCTCCGGAGGTCATGACTTTAAAAAAGTCATCTTCATTTACTTCTTTTGCTTTAGTTGTATGAGCGAGAAAGACAATTTCTGTATTTTCATACCGATGGTTGATAAACTGATATAATAGGAAAAAGAATGATCTTGCTATAAACTTTTTCTTTTGTGTCATCGAGCCTGACACGTCCATCATGAAGAATATTACAGCATTTGAATTTTCACGGGGTGTAGGTTTAATATAGTGATACTTTAAATCATTTTGATGAAATGGAAATCTTTCCTCTTCTTCTGGGTCATAGTCACCTGTTCTCTGCGCTGCTTTTTTTCTTCTAATTTTGTTCTTAAGTGTTTCTTTCTTTGAAAGTCTTGGCCTAATCCCTTCTGATCGATAGCCCTTTCTCCTGAGCTTTTCTCCCATGATGTTCTTCATCTGCTTCTTTTCAAGCTCAGGAAGGTTCAGGTCGTCAAACAGGTAAGCCGCTAATTCTTCGAGAGATATTTCTACTTCGTAGATTTCTTCGCCCTCTTCATTGCCTGCCTTGTTACCTGGCTTTTTTTCTTTGCCCTTCTTTTGAATGGATTGCCCACGAGTGATGTCTGCACCAGGTGCGCTACCTACTTTTCTATTTTTAGAATTTTCACCATATATGAATCTATACTCTTTGATACCTCTGACTGGTATCTTGATCTTCTTCTTGCCATCTTTTCCAATAATAGACTCATCTGAAACGATATCATGAATACCTTCCTTGATGGCTCTTTCTATCTTTTTCTTGTGTCTAGATCTGTCACTAGCTGAACGATCTGAGTGTGTTTTATGATGTTTAAAAATGGACATAATAAAATTCTATTCCAATATTGAGTTTTGTATCAGCTCATGAATATAGGCTTCACTGTAACCCCTTAGTGTAGATTTTATCACCATATTCTTGTCAATAAACATAAATGTGGGCCATGACTCCACTGGTGGGCCCGAAATACCATTTGGATCCAGCATTTCTCGATCACCACCCAGGACGAAATGGTCGTCCAATCCGTACGTGTCAGACCATAATTGTAAGTCTGCTAAATCTACGGGCTGACCTGACAGATCATCAATTAAAATTGTGATAAATTCTAGGTCTTCTTCTGCATATTGGTCAGATATTGATTGTATAGATCCAGCAGTAACTCGACAATAACCGCACCACATTGTACTAAAGTCTAGAACAATAGGTTTTCCAATGTGATCATAGAGTTCAAAATCTTCTCCATGTTGGTCTGTTAGCTGCAAATTACACATGTGTTCTTCCTGGGTGTAACCGCAGTCGTCCCAAGTAACAAGGCTTTCAGGTTCAGATGGTGAAGAATCTTTTGAGTTGGATCCGCATGATTCGCCGCAGCCAACAAGAAAAATTGAAAAGAAAAGTGCTTTTAAGCTGAGATTTGATAACATAATACATCCCTCTTATAATATATAGGATGTTTTCCTAGACCTTGAACTTTCTCCAAGCAAATCTTTTTCTTTTCGCCAGGTAGTTTACATCTACATCATGGTCGTAAGCCTCTTGTTCAAACCTAATTCTATAGTAAGCTGTTTCCTTGTTTCTATATTTTATTAAACCGTGCAGCCAGTCCCACACATAGAGGACATAAAAACCCACGACTAAAAGTTCACTGTACTGTTTGATGTGTATCGACTCATGGTTTATAGTTCTGTCATTCCCTTCATCTCTAATAAAGATAAAGGGCCAAAGAGTGATTGCATATGCATTAATAACCCAGCTCAAAGCCTTAGGCACCCAACTATTTTTTACTATAATGGGTATTTTCATGCTTGATCTCCTGAAATTTTTAAATGGGCCCACTCAATTGCAGGTTTTAAATGAGCGTGACATTTTGAGAGCATAGTGTCATAATCGACCCAATCCCAACCATGATGTTCATACTCTCCAGTCTCTGGGTTCTTTTTAATTTTCGGTGTTTGTGAAGTTTCAGCTATCCAACATCTTGTCTTTGGTGTATCAAAAGAATCTTCACCCCACCTAAAATCCAGAACGGTAATGTTTGCCTCCTCTTCCACTTCGCGAAGAGCTGTTTCAAAATGGCTACCATGATCGTCTGTATCCATCCTGCCTTTCGGGATATCATACTTTCCATAAATTTTAAGACCTAAAAATAGGCCTTTTTCATTGATAACTATGATCCCTGCACCTTGTGGGCTTTCAAAAAGGTATTGAAGTGACTCATTTACCCCCTCTTTAGCAATTTTTAAAATCATGTCTAAGTGACGTTGATCAATTCCGGGTGGCGTACCGCCATGAAAGTCCAAAAGTATATTGATTGCATTTTTATATTTATTCTTCTGTTTTTCAGAAGGTGAGGAAGAAATATTGTGAAGCATATCTGCTAGCTTCACTCTTAGTGCTGTACCAGAAAGGCTTGTCACGTACTGCGAATAGTCAACATTTTTATCATGTGTTAAAGAACGAACGACATCAATTACTTCATTTTTGACCTGTTCGTTTTCGATACTTTGACCAATCCTATCTAAGACTTCTTCTTCAGACTTAAATACACCCCCTTTTTCATAATCTTCTAAAGCATCATGTAGTAGTGCAGCTAGCTGGCCTATTTTATCTGACGGATAGAATCTCCTCATTATGTTTCTAACAGCCTTTGGGTGCTCATAATAAGGTTCGCCAGATCTTCTACGTTGATCTCTGTGTACCTCTTCACCTGCTCGATAGGTATCTGCATAGGTATCAGAAGTAATAACCTCAGAAATGTATTCTCTAATTAATCTTGACATGTTTTTGCTGACCACCAGGAATAAGTATTATCTGAAGAGGATTTTTTAATATGGCAACAAGAACAAGAAACTTTGGTGCAGGTGTTGTAAAAATTAACGAAGGGCTAATAATTTCGGGTTCTGATCCACAAGTATACGTCAGTGGAAACATCAACATAGACTCGCTCACAGAACCTCGCATTCAATTTCAAATAGGCGGTGAAGACAGAGCCAAGATTCTTGTCAATACGTCGAACAACCTGGTTTTCCACAATCAATTTGTCAATAAACACATTGTTTTTAAGGCGAATGATCAAGGTGTCACCCGAGAGGGTTTTCGTATCGATGGGGCAGTACCTGAAGTTGTTGTCAATCAGGGTTCAGAATCAATGATTGATTTTCGTGTAGAATCAAACAACAATACACACATGCTTTTCGTGGATGGGGGAAATGAAAAAGTAGGTATTGGAACAGCTTCTCCCTCCACCACATTTCATGCATATGCTAATGTATCCAATGCGTACGTAGCCACAATTGACAATGACCAAGCCTCAGCAGGACATGTTCTAAAGCTTCTAACAGACGGAAACGGATCTGGAACACGAATACTAGAAATGGAAGACGGCGACGGCGATGTTATTTTCCGGGCCCGCGCCGATGGTCGGTTTGGCTTTGGGCCCGACGGTGTCAGCAGTATGGGCGCCGGCACTTTCGTAGTGGGTATTGATAATTCTTCTCATACAGCTGACATAGCGATATCGAAAAGACTTCAGCATCTCGGAGACTCAAACACGTATCTAGACTTCCCTTCAGCCGATACCTTCAACCTTGTAGCAGGCGGCAATTCTTTCCTTAAATACGATAGTGGAAATATTCTACTAAACAATGCAAATGCAGATGTTGACACAAAGATTATGGCTGATAATGGCGCTGTAGTGCTACATGTTGATGCTGGAACGAACAGGGTTGGTGTTGGTACGACTGGGCCCGATCGGGCGCTAGATGTGCTAGATTCATCAAACCCGCAGATGAGATTGTCACACACAGACGGATCAAATTATGTTGATTTTCAAGCTAGTGCAGCTGGTGATCTAATTCTGACAGGATCGGCTTCAAACGCAACATACATCTTTACATCAGCTGGAAATGCAAAGATCAACGTACAATCAAATGCAGGGGACGGCGATGCCGAAGTAGGATTTAGTGTCGATGCAGGAGCAAATATTGCGTGGTCGTTAGGTGTTGACGATGGCGACTCAGATAAGTTTAAAATAGGTGGATCAACAATTGGAGCAAATACTCGCCTTACAATTGACTCTAACGGTCATGTAGGAGTAGGCACTACTAATCCAGCTAGCACGCTCTCAGTGGCAGGATCAATAGCAGTAAACGTTACATACTTTGGTCAAGCGAATGATCCAGGAACAACGTACACAATGAATGCTACAGATTGTGTTGTTATCGCCAATACACGACCAACAGCACAGGGTGGTATCGATAGCGCAATAACGATAACACTTCCAGATGCATCTGACTTCCCTGGACGCATTGTCACAATCAAGGATGGCGCAGGCTATAGTGATGTAAATGCTATCAATATTAACGCAGCATCAGGCGACAATCTAGACGGAAACCCATCAACTACTACTACGAATCTACCTACTCCAGCAAGCTTTAAGACACTAGTATCTGACGGTGTCAATAGCTGGTATGAGATAGGTAGCTAGAATTCTTCATCGTGATTTGAAGAAAATGGGAACTTTACTACATTCTCTGGAAGTATAACATCGTCTTCTGCTTCTGATTTGTCGATTGCTTCGAGCAATATACCGTTTTTAATCAATTCTTTTTTCGAACATGTTCCAGGTGCCAGTTCTATTCCAGAATTGTCATACAAGTAAATTATTTCTTTTCCAGGAGTACCGACATGAGCAATTCTTACAATTCCTGTGCCAGGCAATAACCATAGTTGTCCGGGTAATACAGGAAAAAGTTCATTTTTTTGATAACTCTTTATGACAACTGTCATACCTAAAATCAACCCTATAAAACTAGATCCTAGTATTAGCATTGACAAAGTGATGGGTTCTATATTCATTTTAAAGTTATGGAGCCACTGATAGGGTTCGAACCTACGACCTGCTGATTACAAATCAGCTGCTCTACCAACTGAGCTACAGTGGCAATTATTAAATTATTTTCAATACTTCCCATGATGATTCGCGAGTGGGAGTTATTACTTCAAATCCGTCACCCGGGGCCAGTCCCAACATGGCTTTTCCGAAAGGTGAGACGTAACTTATCTCACCCTGCGAAGGGTCTGATTCATGAATACCTACAATAGTAATTGTTTTAATTTCATCTGTATCTAAATTTTGAACCTCTGCAGACCTACCAAAAGATACAACATCACTAGACATGTCGGGTGCTGTAATAGAAGAAGTATCGATAATTTCTTTAAGATCATCTATAGACTTTTCAACTTTTGATCTTTCATTAATAGCAGTAGCATATTTTGAGTCTTCTCTAAAGTCACCATCACCCATCGCATCAGCGACTTCTTTTTGAGCTGCCTTTAATTTCTTATTTAAGTTTTCAAACTTTTGTATAAGCTTTTTATAGCCACCACTTGTTATAAGGTGTCTATTCATTTGTCTGTTCCCCCTCTTTTGCCTTGTAATAGAAAATAGTAAATCTACCATCCGAACATACTAGAGGTAGATTATCGTCAAATAGTTGATCAGCAAACATTGTAGGTATTACTAGAAATTCTGAATCGTTCCAAAAACTATCTGTTTCGCTGTAATCTTTTTTGCAAGAAACCAAAATACCTCCTGTTCCTACTTCCATATTGGGGGAAGAACAAAAGTCTTTGTCCATGTTTACTAGAAGGGCATCTAAGCACATACTAGACGTGTGTATAAAATCTTTGCCTGCATATTCTATAATGTTTTGCTTAATGCAACCAGTCGCGAAAACTAACGATAGTGAAAATAAAATTGATCTCATGCATTATTATAGTATGTAAACTAGAAATTTATAAGTCTTTTTGCCTCTCTACTAATTCGCTACTACTTTGGATTTTTTGACCACCTAAATTCCAAACAAGTTCTATGCCTAATTGATCACAGAGGGCAACTTCAGGTGTGTTGTTGTTTTTTCTGTCCCCTCCGTTTCCGAAGTAGTCAATGTCCATGGTATTTTTAAGATCAGCAATGGATTCACAAACAGAGTCGTCGTCATCCTTACCTTGGATTACAGCAACGACCCCCTTGAATGCAGATAAAATTTCAGCTCTTTCAGACCATGGCATAAAAATATACCCCTTTTTTCTTTGAAGCCAATCATCTGAATTTGCGATAATTACTACGTCCCCAACATCAGCGGCCGATTGAATCATTCTTACATGTCCTACGTGAACCGGGTCGAACCCTCCACTTAATGCGATCTTTTTATTTTTCATAAGTCACCACGAATAATAGTTACTATATGATGCAAGGAATCTATTGTGTATGATTTTTCAAAAATCAAGAAATTTTTTGTAAGTTTGACAAAGAAAACATTAAGAATTTGTGTACTGGTTTCCTTAGGTATTTTTGTAGTGTACCCTACGGGAATTAGCACCAAAAGTGAAATATATCAAAAGAGGTCAAATATACCTGAGACAAACAATCCTTTCCCTTTTGATTCGTTCGCATTCATATCAGTTGAGTCTGAATTATTTTCTGGCAATGAATCAGTTGGAGGAATGACGTCTAGCGCATCAGGTATTGTCGTCATGACAAATGATCAAGTCCACACTTACATTTTAACAGCTGGTCATGTGTGTGACCCAGCTTATGAGACAAAGGGTGTGTATCCCATCAACATGTCAGCAAAATCAGACGTGTCAGTCTATGACTATTTTGGCAATCTTCATGAAACTGAAGTATTAGGTGTAGACTATAATCACGATCTTTGTCTACTGCGATCCCCAGATATCTGGACACCAGGCGTTACGTTGTCTAAGTATCAATCAAAAATAGGTGAAAAAGTATACGCCATCTCTGCTCCACACTCAATATTTTCTCCTGGAAATGCGTTGCTGTTTGACGGATATTTTACAGGTTTTGACCCTGGAAATAATGCCTTCTATACAATTCCAACAAAACCAGGAAGTTCTGGTGCGGGAGTCTTGAATGACAGCGGAGAGTTAATAGGAATAATTCACAGCGCTCCGGGTTCATTTGAAAATCTTGCAATAGCCTCGTCGATCAAAAATGTAAAGTACTTCTTATTTGAATACGTCAACCCAGTAGTGACTTTCTAGACCTTTTAGGTTTTTCAAAGCTGCATTTTTCTAAAAGGGCAATTCGCTGTCCACGCTCAATGGTCATGATTTGAACGCACGGGCCCCATTTTTCATCTATAAAAAAACCAGTAATTTTACCGGACAGTACAGTGCCGCCATAAGCTTCGAACCATATCTCATCAAGGAGCTTAAAACCCTCCATTTCTTCGATAGCGTCTTTCTTCACTACCTCTTTAACTGTTTTCTTCTTTTTACGTGCCATGATCTTTTAACTTTTTGATTAATTCAGTACATGAATCCGATAAATTAGTAGGTACTGCAATCCCCACCTTGACATATAGGTTTCCCGGGGCAGTTTTCATTCCCGGCATTCCCTTTCCACGAATCTCAAATACTTTTTCACCTTTAGTTCCCTTTTTTATCTTTATAGTTTCTTTACCCCACAAAGAATCAACGTTGATCTCTCCCCCAAGTACAAATGTTGAAAATGGTGCAGTTGTCTTTGAGTAAAGATCCTTTCCTTCTCTTTCAAATGATTTGTGCTGAGCTATTCTTATAACAACGTATGCATCCCCCGGCACTCGAGAAAGATTAACATGGTCTCCCTTCCCTGATATTCTGAGCCTATTTCCTTCCATCACACCAGGCGGAATATTGACATTAACGATATCAGTTTTTCTTTTGAACGCAGAGCCATTACATGATGAACATGGGTTAGTGATTACCTGACCTAATCCATGACATGCCGGGCAAGTCTGATTAAAAACCATGAAGCCTTGTTGTACTCCAACACGACCAGATCCGTTACACTGTCGACAATCTTCCGGTTTTGAACCTGCTGGATGTCCTCTACCGTCACAGGTATCACATGCGATTGATCGCTGTATTTTTACCTTTCTCATCCCGCCAAAAGCTGCTTCTTCTAGAAGAATGGTTTTCTCTGCTAAAACATCGCCATTTCTAAAATCTTGACGGGTTTCTTGTGCACGGCGCCTCGCATCTCCAAACCCTCTGCCAAAAAAATCACCAAAATGAGAAAAAATATCTTCAAAACCGTGAAATTCATGAGCACTGCCGCCACCACTGTCGTAGTGAGCCCTCTTTTTAGGATCAGACAGTACTGAATAGGCTTCTGATACTTCTTTAAATTTTGTTTCTGCCGTACTATCCCCGGGATTTTTGTCAGGATGGTACTTTAGAGCGAGTTTCCTATAAGCTTTCTTGATAGTGGTTTGATCAGCATCTTTTCCAACACCTAATATGTCATATAAATCATTTTTCATCGACTTTAAATTTTTGGATCACGAAGTCTCTGACCATTGATTTTCTAGATGCTTTCTGATATCTATCAGGATCGCTACCAGGAGGGCCAAACCACAAATTAAGCTCATATTGAGACACCCTCATGTCTTTCTCTAAACTACTTCTTAGTTTTCTATGAATCTTTCTAAATTTTCTCTTTATTTTCCTGCATTCATCATAGGAAAGGTTGGAAAAATTTTGATTCAATTCAAAAGTATTAAGGGTTGGAATAATCCCAAGATTAAGATATTCCAACCCTACTAAAATACTTTTAGCATTTCTATCACTCATTAGCCTGTTCATCTCCCTTAAAACTGTTCCTGAACTATCCAAAACAGAAAGAATTGCTAACTTTAATAGAACCTCACCTAACATTTCTCCCGAAGGGTGGTTACTAAGACCAGTCATCTTTTCACCTTACTTACTAGTCGTTATCAATTACGTTTGTAATCGATAATGAATTATATCTACAGTGTGGTTTTCTGTATAAGAGGGATTTTATTATTTTTTATTTCTCTAATCACAAAAGGTTTCATTGTTTTAATAACATCAGGCTTTGTGAAATTAACAGAGTTAGGTGCTTCTAAATCCTCGCACCTGTCTTGCGTCCCGTATTCCACATGAGCGATTTGAGAAGGTGCTTCACTACCTGCGGAAAAAGATGAGTAAGATGTAAGTAAGCCTATCAGACAAGCAGTAATAATAATATAGCGCTGCATTTTGCTATTCCTATTTTTTACGTCTTAAGTATTACTATTGAGGAATAATTTCTACATCTTGGGAAAACTTTTTTCTCTGGTAAATCTGAGCTTGATTTTTCATCCAAAAATTTGCCTCTTCCCCATTTTGAAATTCTTTTTCAAAAACTTCTTCCCATTCATCAGTCGCTTTATTGTATTCTTCTATGACAACGTAAGTAATTCCGGAACCTATGTGAACATGGGAAGACACACGAAACCCTTCTTGCTCCATCACATCCATGGGATCCATGTTCGGCGTGTGATACGACCTCCCGGGCTCTTCTTTAATGATGCCCTCGTCCAACCAAGCGTCCCTCTTTTTCATGATATCAGTAAGTTCCCTATTCCACGGCCCATCAGTTCCAGACATTGTGCACTTCGTCAAGACCTCTTCGGCTGTGAACTCTTCGACAACCTCTGGCTGAAACATGTCATAGTAGACGTCTTTCGGTATACCGTCGGGTTTTGTTATCTTTGTCTGGTCATCTAAAACCATATCACCCATCTCAACCCACGCATGGACAATCGGTTTGGGTGGCTTCTCCCACTTGTCTGTTACCTTTCCGTGAACGACCTTAAACTTGCTCAAATCATTAAGATCGGGATGTTTTACTCCGTCGCCTTCAGGGTCATCTGGCCTTGTATAGTGTTGTTCAAACCACATCTCAGCTTTTTGAACTGTAAAGGGGAAACATTGACCTATAGCAATTACATTTTCTCGAAGAAGTGCTCTTACCATTTCTCGAGTTGCATTTTCTTTAAGATGTTTTTTCAATAGAGTTAAAAGCTCTTCATCTTTCACTGCATATGCTCTCGGCCCGCCCGCGGCAGCTTCAATAGCCTCGATAGCTTTGCGCTGCTCATCAGCTGTAAGCATTTTAATTACATCTTCAGGGTGTTGTGTTGCTCTTAGCCCCCCGAGATTAAATGCATTTTGACGCCTTTCCCATGCAGCCATTTCTTCATCAGAAAGCCATGAAGGTCGAGTTGCCTTTCTTGTTCTGCCTCGGCCAAAACTTGAATCGTCAATTTGATCCCAAAGCTCATCTCTGTCCATGCTCTTGCCCAAGAATTCAATTTCCTTTCCCGCTTCGTTCCACACTTCCTCAGGGATTAGAACTTCAGAGCCACTGTCATACCTATGAATGCCACCTGACTTTTCTATAACCCAGTGCGGTACCTTATAAGCATACACATTTCCCGATCTTCCATGATTCATCGCGATATCAACTGGGTTAGGAGTTAAGAAAACACCAGACTTAACTGGGTTGTCAAGCCAATGTCTTTCCCAAACATCAGTCCCAGGAACGGTTACCATATCGCCCGTTCTTTCTCCAGTATCCGGATCTACGGCGTCACGATCCCACATTCGAAGGTAAGACATTTTAGTTTGAGGTCTCGCGGGCCGCTTATTAATATGGTATAAGACTCTTTTAGTTTTATCGTTACGACCGGTTCGTTCACTAAGAACTTGTCTAATGTACTCGTGAAGGAGATTCACTTGCAATCTCCTGCCTTAACTAAGTCTTCAACACCATCAGCATCCCAGATACAACCAGATGCCACATCCCACCCGTAATACCACATAACATCTCTTTTCTTATGTAAGTAAGGGCAAATCTCTATACCTGAGTATGCTTCAGCCACTTTCGGCCAATCAATCAGGTCTTCTTCTCTATCGTCAGGAAATACGGGATGAGGAACACTATATTTTTTAACAAACTTGTCAAAGTAATACTCGTCTGTTATGTGAAGTATATTGTATCCTTTATCTTTAAGTATGACGTTATAAGTCCCGTCATATTTGCTGTATCCGTCTGACAGTCCTGTTTCACAAAAAGCCTTCCAGTCCATTGCACTTCCGTCCTGGCACTCGTACCATAAGCCGTTTGGTTTTCTATCTACCTTTTGAGTAAATCCTGATATTTGCGGTTTGTCATCTACCCGAGTGCCCGGGCGACTATGATGTATTCTAAGCTTGTCTTTAGCGTAGATTGGAAATCCTTCCAGGAGAATGCTTCTTACAAATTCACGGATTAGAGCCTTTTGTTTCTTCTGAATTGTCACTTCTTTTCCGTCTCCTGTCTAGTTTTTTCTTCAATCTTTTAAGATTTTTAATATCGTCTTCTTGAATTTCAAGGGTAATAGGCTTTTCCCACTCAATAAGACGGTTATTAATAATATCTATTTTCCTTTCTGTAATATAATTCTTCCAGGCGATCCATAAAAGAAAAATAATAGCATAAAAGTCATAGATGTTAGCATCTAGTCTCGGACCGATTCTGGCGTTGACGAAGACAAAAGGAACCAGCCAAGCCATCGCCCAGGCGACTATTCCTACCTTGATAGCAGATGCTACAGGTTTCGCTAGGGCTCTCAAAGCCCCGGCGACGGATTGGAGACGAGAAGACCAGGGACGCATGTCTATAAATATAAATGTTTCTAGGATTTTATCTGTAAGCTAGAAAATTAATTTATGGGTGGATAAAAGGAAAAGGATCCCCAAAACAACAGGGATCCTCCAGGAGTCTTCTAGATATACTCTAGAGTCTATTCGACGTCAAACATGTCGGACAGGGATAAAGTTGAATATTTTCCGGTCTTTCGAGCCTTCTTCACGGCCCTCTCTACGCTAGCGTTCGCGCGAGAAGCCATCGGAGCAGGTGCAGATTCTTGTTTAACAACCTTCACGTTAAGTGGGCTCATGTCATGGGCAGCCTCTTGACCCTCTTTCTCTTGAGCGCGGTCCATTCTAGGAATTAAGTGCTTAAAAACCTTCTGGACTAGCTGTTCTGCCTGGACAAGATAGATCTGGACCCATTCAGGTAGATCGTCTTCATCGTGCAAGTGAGCACCCAGCAGACCTGAAAGATAATGGATTAACATTAATTGATCACGAGCGTACTGGCCTTCGTGAGCATCGGACTTCTGGTCACCATAATCGAGCATCATCCCTTCCCCGGGGATAGACGATGTCGGCTTTGATCCACACCCACATGCCTCGAGGATCGCCCGAGATGTAACACCCTCACTAGTTGGAATCAATGATAGAACATCATCTACCATTCTTTGCGCTTCGTCTTCGGAAACACCCATGTTCAAAAGATATCTCATGAGTTGTGTAAGCTCTTGAGTAGTATCTGGGATATTGCTAAGGTCGCCTCGCTCTACACCTCTAGCATCCGCAGGTTCTTGATCTTCGCGCCGTGCCGGATCTTTGTATGGTAGCTTATAAGCTTGCTTACGGGTCTTTCGCGCGAGCTGCCCTGTTTCAGCAACGATAGAGCTGCTTTTTTCCGCTAGCGTTCGAGATTCGGGCTCTCTCGCGTCCTCATTGAGGTCGCTCGAATCGCCCTTGGACTGGTCAATTCCTGTTTCATTAAAATCTCGCCAGCCATTCCAAAGATCATACGAAGAAATCTTCTTAGTCATTGTCTAGCTCCAGCTCACCATCTTCTGGTTTGACAATTTTATACTCAAGATGATGCTTCACCTTGCCGATCGCATCAGAGATGATTGCAATTTTAGATTGGCACCACTCGGGGATCTCATCTTCATCCTCTAGCATATTCCAGAGGTCAACACCGTATTCAGCTATCTTATAGAGTTGTTGGCGTGTCATACGAGACTTACCACCGTTGCCGAGCTTTCTTCCACCTTCGTCAGGTCCCATGCCGTCGCCGTCATGGTCAGGTTTAGCACCTTGGACTTTTGTAATAACACCGTGAGGAGGCTCCTCAGGAAGCATTTGAGGTAACTCCTCTCCGGGTTGCTCACTATGTCCGCCACAAGCTTCAATCAGCTTAAGAAGCTCACTTCTATCCATTTTTCTTGTCATTTTCTTCCCCTCATTAGGTCGAAGTGCTCGATGAGCCATGTATAGGTCATCCGAAGCCGCTTCGGGCCCGATTGACTCGAGAAATCCCACTAGAACTTGGTGGGAAGACATACCGCTTGGGTCTTCGTCGACAGCAATTGCTTCAAGCTTTTTATCGAATTCTCCAGTAGCATACACATCATTTCGCAGGAGGTCAAGAATGTGATCAGCAACTTGATTTGGAGTTTTCGCCCGTTGACCAAAGACTCTACCGAGCTCATATCGAAGACTATAGTAGCTTGTCTCTACATTAGGGTCAAGCATAATGTTCTCATTCATCTCCGCAGATATCTCTAAGATCATTCTACGTAGCTGTTTTGCTTCGAAGTGGTCAGTAGGCATTGATTCTAGTCCTCTAGAATACCAGCAAGCTTAGCGAGACGACGGTTATTGAATGATTCTTGAACGGGTTGACGTCCTTCCTCTTCTTCCGCAGCTTCGATGTGACCAGCCATCTCACTAGTAAGCGATTGTGTCTCTTCAAGTGCCTCTACTGTTGGACGATTCGGTTCGGTACCGGTTTGAGTATAAACTTCTTCAGCTTCACCCATGCGACCCACATTAATGTTGTCATGCCATGTTTCGCCGGCCTCAGCTCCACCGCGGAGGGCAGCAAGGACTTGCTCAATGCTGGCTCTTCCAGATTGAACAGCATTTCTCAAAGTTTCCAGAGCAGCATCAAAGCTGTCATCAGCCGCCGCGCGACCTTCAGGAGATCCGTACTGGCCTACGCCCTCTTCGACTTCGTCGACTTCATCAAGCTCTTCATTTTCAAAATAAGATTCTTCAACTTCGTCGAGGTCTTCATCCTCTTCAGTTTCAGCATATTCTTCAGATTCGGTAAGCGTCTCTCCACGAACAGCCTTAAGCTCTTCGAGGATCATCGCTCTCAGGTCCTTATTGGTAATTTTCATTGTTTTGCTTCCTTATAATTTCGAGGCTAAGCCTCATTGTTAAATACCACAAGCTATATTTATCATCTCCGGGGAAACTATTCCCTCCAGATGCTCATTAACAGCTACTATTTGTGTGATTTTTATAAAAATTTGCGTTCAACGACCTTCGCCGCTGCCTCCTTGTGCGTTCAAACCACTACGATCATGCCAGTCGTAGCTCGTAGCATCGTCAATGATGGGTTCCCCACCAGCGCCGGCAGCCCACGTGTAACAGGTACGAGCGGAATGGCACTTAAAG
>CETM01037323.1_pt1 | contig 24048 bp, 16 predicted proteins | sample 361451 | NCBI WGS metagenome assembly CETM01 (sample SAMEA2622690, study PRJEB7988) | marine metagenome | isolation source: saline water (ENVO:00002010), including
AGAAATTGACCAACCAGTGGCTGAAGTGAATCAGGGAGGCGGAATCCTACCCGAACTCAGTTATGATGAAAATCTTGGTAGCGAGCAAGTCGGAGAAAATATCCGTCTGGACGAAATCACTCCGGACTCCGGTGTCGATTTTACTTACCGCAACGACTTTGAAGCGGGCAACAACAGTATTTTAGAATCGCTAGGTGGCGGTGTGGCTGTCTTTGATTTTGACCAGAACGGAACGCTGGACATATTTTTCCCCGGCGGTGGAAGATATGAAGGTAAAGAGAACGACAAAATCACCGGGCTTCCTGGTGCCCTTTATACGAATCGCGGAGATGCTACTTTTGAAAATGTAGCCAGCGTTAGCTATACCGATAATCAAACTCTGTACACTCACGGTTGTCAGGTGGGAGATTTTGATAATGATGGCTTTCCGGACTTCGTCCTAACAGGCTGGAATGGGCTGCTCTTATTTCATAATCAGGGAGACGGTACGTTTCTCGAAATTCATGAACCAGCCGGACTCGATAACACTTTGTGGAGCAGTAGCGGCGCCTGGGGTGACTACAATGGCGACGGATTTCTGGACCTCTACGTATGTAACTACGTGAATTGGTCTTTTGATAATCATCCTTATTGTGATGGCCCCACACCAAGCCAGCGAGAAATCTGTCCTCCGAAGGAATTCGAACCGCTGCCAGACAACATTTACTACAGTAACGGTGACGGGACTTTCTTTAACGCCAGAGAATTCGCGCAGTTAAACAATCTAGGTAAAGGGCTGGGCGTGATGAGTGCCGACTATGACCTGGATGGGGATATCGACATTTACGTTGCCAACGATACCGTCGCCAACTTTCTCTATATCAACGATGGTACCGGGCAATTTGAAGAACGGGGCACGCTCCATTCGGTCGCCTTTGATGGTCTAGGCAATTCAAATGGGAGTATGGGGATTGACGTCGGAGACTACAATCTCGACGGAAAACCTGATATCTGGGTTGCTAATTATGAGCAGGAAGCATTCGCGCTTTATCGCAACGACGGACAGGCAATGTTCACCTACGTTTCAGATCGTACGGGCGTCACTTCCCTCGGAGGACTGTTTGTAGGATTCGGATCACTGTACTATGACTTCGATTATGACGGAGATGAAGATATTTTGATCACCAATGGTCATGTCATAAACTATCCACGGTCAGGTAACCAGTTCCAGCTACCGGTCCTACTGGTCAACGAACAGAACGACTCGAACAATTACCGCAAAATGATCCGTAAGAAATTCGATGACGATGGCTACATGGGCACCCAACATATGGGGCGTGGACTGGCGTTGGGAGACCTCGATGATGACGGAGATGCTGATTTTGTCTTTAGCAACAATGTCGAACCCGCTGCCATCGTTGAAAACACGACCGAACAAACGGGGTTGAATGTCCGAGTGAAACTCATTGGACGGACCACCAATCGAGATGCTGTCGGGAGTATTCTTACACTCAAGACTTCCGCTGGAGACTTTATTCGACTCACCCGAGGTGGTGCCAGCTATCTCTCACAAAGTGATCCCCGAATGTATTGGAGCTTACCTGCCGATACAACTATCAATAGCCTTGTGATTCAATGGCCGGACGGACAAACTCAGGAAATCGAGGACATCCCCACCACGCATGCTCTGACCGTCATCCAATCTAATAACTAACCGATTTACTACATTGATCGTACGCAAATCATGAATACTGAAAACACGAACACTGAACAAGACTCAAACGACGTAGAGGTTTTGCTGAGCAGCAAAGCCTCGCTGGTCGCAGTGATCATCGTTATCCTGCTGGTCGTCGTCTCGATCTCGCTCATCGACAAGAATACTCAGGGATTCAATGTCGGCGAAAACGATCAACTCTCTGCAAGTGACCATTTCCAGGAAGCAATTCGAGCGATCCACACACGGCATACTCCGGACGTCATTATGCATCGCAATGCGTTAGAGCAACTAGGAGCTCCTGCAGAACAGATCACCATGCTTAATGCGTTCACCCAAGCGATGGCCGATGATAATCAGGCAGCGGCAGAGTCCTTACAGGAAATCAAAGCGACGACCGACGAGACCATTACGACCTATATGTATTACATAGCCGGAGAGATGGCATTTCGTCAAAAGGACTACGCTTCCGCCATTAACTACCTGCAAACCGCTATCAAAGTCGGTGAAAGCCTGGATACGAAATGCCTACCTGCCTATCAATTAATGGCCTCGCTTCACTTTGACCAGGGAAATATGCAGCATGCGATTGAAGCGGCCATGCAGGTCGCCGAAATCAACCCGGAAGATGCTCAGATCTATCGCTTCATGGGAATGATTCAACAGGACTACGAGCAATGGGAAGATGCAAAAATTGCTTATATTACTTGTCTGGAAAAAGATCGCTGGGCTGACTATCAGGAAGAAGTCCTGATTGGATTAGGACAGATTTGTCTTAAATTACGGGAATACGGCGAAGCAAAACATTATTTGCAGTTAGTGACCGTAACCCCTCAGGTACTCGCTTTAAGAGCAGAGTGTGATTACAATCTGGGCGATCCCGGATTGGCACTGGACCAACTCGCACGATCACTTGAGGCAGATCCGAGTCAACGGGACGCTGTGTTGCTGACCGGAACCATTCAGGTGCAGGATAAACAATACAACGAAGCGATTGCCACAATCCTGCAGGGACTCGAGTCTCATCCTAAAGACGATCAACTAATGTACAAACTGGCCGAAGCGTACCGGGGTGTGGGGGACAACGAGAATGCAGAAAAGTACATCGCCATGTCCGATTCGCTCCGCCAAAAACGTGAACGGTTCTCTAAACTCAATACCGACGCGATTGGCGAGCCTACGAACATTGACATGCGAATGGAACTGGGACAACTTGCTGAGGAGATTGGTAAACCCGAACTTGCAATCGGTTGGTATCAGGCCGTACTGCAACTAGATCCGACGCATGAAGCTGCAACACAAAATTTAAATCGCATCTTCATCGAACAAAGTGGAGGAACGGTTGCCGGAGAGGATGCCATTCAAGCACCTCTGAAACCACAAACGCCTGTCCTCCCGAATTCAAACAACACACCTGCCAACACACCTGTACTACCGCAGACGACGCAACCCAAAGTGCCTGTCCTGCCACAGACGAATCCTCCCCAAAAATAACAAAGGCCCATCCTATAAATCATGAATGATTCAAGCGAAAACCAGGAAGTCGAAGACAATCAACTTGAACCTCAGGAAGCAGGCGTGGAAACAGCTGGTGATGATGAGCTAGCTGAAGTCGTGGAGTCTGATGAGAAGAAGATCAATCCATTGTTTTCTGACGAGGCAGAAGATGATGACTATGACTACGAAGACCTGGATGATGAAGAATCACGAGTTGTATGGTATTTTGCTGCATTCTTTATCATCGTGATTTGCACAGGAGTCATTATTCTGGCAGCCTCCGTTGCTCAGGATAATGAAAAAGTCCAAATTCGAATTCCCGAAGACATGTCACCCTCGATGATCAACGGAAAACGAGCCCCGGCGGATACCCCGATGGTTTTACCAGGGCTGATTTCACCGGTCATCCATTCGGTCGACAAGGCAAACCTAAATGATACCGAACGCGTGATCGGTGTCACTGTGGGTGATAAACATCGCGCGTACCTGGCCAATGCTTTTGAATCCTTCGGATCGAAAGTCGTCAATGATCTTATAGATAACGTCCCCATTTCCGTCACCTATTGCGATATCCATGAGCGAGCCCGAGTGTTCACTTCGAGTAGCAGAGGGGACTTCCTCAATATGGGACTCGGTGGATGGGTGGATAAAGAGATGTTCTTCTACTACGACAACGAAGAGTTTAAGCACTCGGCAGAAGATGCGCCGATACCGGACTATCCTTATATTGTGACAACCTGGGGAGAATGGAAGGACGCTCATCCACAAACGGAAATATATATGGGTGGCGGAGTCATCCCTAAAGACAATAAAGCACTGAATAAATAACGCTTGTCAGGTCATACAAACTCATCTACTGACGTCTCTGCAGTAGCACGTTCCTCTAAGCCTACATTAAAATAAGGGAAGTAAATCTCCTTCCTATTTTCCAACGCTTCTAATGATACGTGCCGCCGTAATCCTGATCGTTTTTGCAAGTATCCTTCATACCGATACGGCGTACGCACAACAGGATCCCTCCTCTGAACAGGTGAAGTTCTTTGAACAAAAGATTCGCCCTCTGCTCATTCGAAATTGCGTCGCTTGCCATGGGGAACAAAAGCAAAAAAATGCACTACGAGTCGATTCACTCGCCAGTTTGCTCCAGGGAGGCGATTCAGGTCCTGCGATCGTACCCGGACATCCTGATCAAAGTCTCCTAATTAGTGCTGTCAAATATGATGGTTTTGAAATGCCTCCGAAGGGGAAACTGTCCGATCAAGAAATACAGGACCTCGAATCCTGGGTAAAATCCGGAGCAATTTGGCCTAAGACCGAGGTATCCGCTGCACATCAACGCAGCCTGAACTTCACTGACGATGAAAAAGAATTCTGGGCATTTCAGCCTATTGTGAAAACCAGCATTCCCGCTGTGACGTCCGATTGGATCTCGAATGCCATTGATCAATTCACACTGAACAGACTTCAACGACAACAACTCTCCCCTGCTCCGATCGCTCATCCGGAAACATTACTTCGTCGAGTGTACCTCGACATTACCGGATTGATTCCTCCAGCCGAAGTAACCGAACAGTTTCTGGAAAACCCAAGCCTTGGGCATTATCAACAAATCATCGAACGCCTGCTAAACAGCCCGCAATACGGAGAACGCTGGGCGCGGTTCTGGCTTGATCTGGTGCGTTATGCAGAATCCGACGGGTATAACACCGACTCCTATCGAAAAAATGCCTGGCGTTATCGGGATTACGTCATCAAATCATTCCAACACGACAAACCCTACGACCAATTCATCCGGGAACAACTAGCCGGTGATGAAATCGCTCCGGACAATCTCGAATCACAAATCGCCACTGGCTATTTACGCCACTGGATCTATGAATACAACCAACGCGATGCAAAATCCCAGTGGTCGATCATCCTTAATGACATTACGGATGTAACCGGAGATACCTTTTTAGGAATGGGGATGAGCTGTGCTCGCTGCCATGACCACAAGTTTGATCCAATATTGCAGGCCGACTATTTTCGTTTGCAGGCTTTCTTCACGCCACTGTTACCGATCAATTCGATTCCCATCGCGACCGCCGAACAGGTTGAACAATATAATGCTGACTACGCCAAATGGGACGCTGCCACGCTGGAAATTCGAAAAGAAATCGAACGCATGAAAGCACCGAAAATCAAATCTTCACGGCACGATCAGTACTCCAAATTCCCTTTAGACGTTCGACCGTTTTTGTTCAAAACTCCAGCCGAACGGACTCCATATCAACAACAGCTAGCCTATCTGGCTGACCTTCAGGTGAATGACCAAATCGTAAAGATTGACTGGAGCAAGCACTTTAAGAACGGCCAGAAATCAAAGTGGGACGAGCTACAACGTCAACTCAAGGAATATGAGGCGTTGAAACCGAAGCCGCTGGACGTCATTCCCACCGTCACGGATGTCAGTACCACTGCTCCGGAAACATTCATCCAGGACACCGATCATTCCGTCTTGCCGGGAGTGCTCAGCATTATTAATCCTCAGGATGTTGCTATCCCCGTACTCGAGAATGCCTCGACGACCGGTCGACGGACTGCATTAGCAAACTGGATGACGCAAAAGGACAACCCACTTACGAGCCGAGTTATGGTGAACCGAGTCTGGCAACATTACTTTGGTCATGGAATCGTCAAAACGCCAAGTGACTTTGGCATCCTTGGAGCACGCCCTACCCACCCCGAACTACTTGATTTCCTGGCGTCTGAGTTTGTCGAACATGACTGGAGCCTGAAGCACATTCATAGATTAATTCTCAATTCTTCGACCTATCGACAGGCAGCCATTAACCCTCACGCAGAGGCAGCACGCCAAATCGATTCTGACAACACGTTGTTATGGCGAGCCTCCGTGCGGCGGCTCGATGCAGAGCAAATCAGAGATAACATGCTGGCGGCTTCCGGAGAACTTGATCGCAAGTCGTTTGGGGTTCCTGTGGAAAGTACTGTTGCTCGACGATCTATTTATTTGAAAGTCATTCGCAACAAGCCGAATGCACTGTTGATGGCGTTTGACGGTACCGATAATATCCTGAGTACACCTGAACGTATGACAACCACAACACCCAATCAGGCACTGTTAGTTTTCAATAGCGCCTGGGTACTGGCCCGAGCAGAAAAACTGGCCGCAGCAACATTCCCGGCTGAACAACAATTCGAATCAGCGATTGATCAATTGCACCTGCGGCTCTTTGCACGACATGCAACCAAGAATGAAATCGAAACTGCACGAAATTTTGTAACTCAGTCAGATGACTCGAAAGATCTTTGGAAAGATTACTGCCACGTCCTACTTTGCTCTAATGAATTCATCTACATCGACTAACCAACCCATAGTCTAAATGCCTAATTGTTTAATTGTCTAACTGCTTAACTGTTCAACTGTCCAACTGTCACCGTTACAATCCAATTATGAATATGCCTCGGACTCAAACACGACGTGAAATGCTCGCCACTGCCGGTGCTGGCTTCGGTTCCATTGCACTCGCAGGCTTGCTTCAGCAACAACAGTTACTGGCCAGCCCGCGTCCGCATCATGTCCCAACGGCCAAAAATGTAATCTTTCTGTTTATGGAAGGTGGCCCGAGTGCGATGGATCTGTTTGATCCAAAACCTAAACTCCGAGAACTGGCCGGGCAACCACTACCAGATTCCTTCGGTCCCATTATCACTCCGATGGGAGAATACAATGCTCCCCTACTGCCGGACCTGAGAAAATGGAAACAACATGGAGAGGCCGGAACCTGGGTCTCTGACTGGTTACCCAATATTGCAACTTGTGTGGACGACATCGCTGTCATTCGCTCGTTGCATGGAAACGGGTTGAATCATTCCAACGGTGTTTGCCAAATGAATACGTGCTCCATCCGTGGTGGACGTCCATCACTAGGAAGTTGGGTGAGTTACGGACTCGGGACAGTTAACAGTAACCTTCCCGGATTCGTTGTCATTGAAGACGTCCCCAATCGTGTATTTAATAAAGCTCGGAACTGGAGTGCGGGATTCATGCCTGCCGTGTATCAAGGGACAGCACTCTACAACGAAAATCCTCCGATTAAGAATCTCATTCCGCCTGAAGGACTTAGCCCCACCCGTCAACAAAGCAAATTAGATCTTCTGTCTCAAATCAATAAAGTTCATGCCGAGAAACTGAGCAGGGAACAAAGCGAGTTAGAGGCTCGGATCGAGAGCTTTGAACTGGCGTATCGAATGCAACAGGCTGCCCCCGAAGCCGTTGATCTGTCTCTGGAAACTCAAGAGACCAAAAGTCTGTATGGAATGGATCAGGACGAAACCAAGGATTTTGGGAAGAACTGCCTGCTGGCAAGGCGTTTGGTTGAGCGAGGCGTTCGCTTTGTGCAGCTTTATCACGGGTGTGGTAGTAAGTGGGACGCACATTCAAACATAGAAGCCAATCACACGCGAAACTGCAAGGCGAGTGACAAGCCTGTTGCCGGACTCATCAAAGATTTGAAACGGCGAGGGCTACTCGAAGACACACTCGTTATCTGGGGTGGTGAGTTTGGGCGAACGCCGATGAGTGAAAAGGGGACTGGACGCGATCATAACGCCTATGGATTTACTATGTTTATGGCAGGCGGCGGTGTCCGGGGCGGACAGGTTATCGGTTCCACCGATGAACTCGGATTACACGCTGTGGAAGACCGAATGCACATCAAAGATCTGCACACCACGATTCTTTATTTGCTCGGCATCGACAATATGGAACTGGTATATCATCATCAGGGAAGGCCTGAGCGTCCAACGCTCAATGAAGGCTCGCCTATGCTGAAACTCCTAGGCTAACCCATCCTCGTACGCTCTCTCACTCCATGCTTTTCTCTGACTTCCCTGACCTCACGGTGAACAGTGCCACTAATGCTGATCAGCAATCCATCGTGCAGCTCATTGACACATGCTATCAGGAGTATGGAGACCGAGTGGTACTTGATGGTGACGATAGTGACCTGCTCAATATTGAAAGCAATTATCGTGATCGCGATGGCGAATTCATTGCTGTCACCGACTCGACTGGAAGTATTATTGGGACGCATGCAGTCGTACCATTAGATAAAGCCCGGGGCCTCTGTACCTTCCGTCGACTTTATCTGGAAAAGAGTTACCGAGGATCCGGTCTGGGGCAAGCGTTGATGCTTTGGGCAATCCAATGGGCTCGTAACGCGGGCTACAGTCGTGTTGAATTCTGGTCTGACACACGCTTTACCCGGGCACATCAATTCTTCAGAAAACTGGGATTTGAAACCAGCCTGGAGACTCGCGACATGGACGACGGAATCCAGCCCTATAGCGAGTACTTCTTCTGGCTCGATTTCCCCCCAAAGGCTTTGTAAGCCCCCTCACTTTATATCTTCAATACATTACAATTCATTGCTGTATTCGATTCTCTTGCTCCTTGCCCCTTTCACGGGATAATTCTGATGAAAAGCATTATCAAAACCACAGTAGTTTCTTCTTTTCTTCTCCTCCTTTCTCTGACGACTTTGGTTCGTGCAGAAATCAAAGAACTTGCCACCATCGAAGGAATCACGTCATATGAAATGGACAATGGTCTACAGGTTTTACTGTATCCGGATGATTCGGCCTCGACGGTCACTGTGAACATGACTGTCTTTGTCGGCTCTCGCCATGAAGGTTATGGCGAGGCGGGCATGGCCCACCTGCTGGAGCACATGTTATTTAAGGGAACACCGACCTTCAAGAATATCCCTGCATTGCTTAATGAAAAGGGAGCGCGCTTTAACGGAACAACCTGGCTGGATCGTACCAACTACTATGAAACACTCCCGGCCAGCGATGAGAATCTCAAGTTGGCAATTCGGCTGGAATCCGACCGCATGATGAACAGCTATATTAAAGGGGAAGATCTCCAGTCTGAATTCTCCGTCGTACGCAGTGAATTCGAACGTGGTGAAAACAGTCCCAGCCGAGTTCTCATGCAACGCATGCAGTCAGCAGCCTTTGACTGGCATAACTATGGCAAGTCGACGATCGGGAATAAAAGCGATATCGAACTTGTTCCACTTCCACGATTACGAGCGTTCTATAAGAAGTACTATCAACCGGACAACACGATGGTGATTGTGGCTGGACGTTTTGACAAGGAAAAGGCACTGGAATACCTCGGGGAAACCTTTGGAAAAATTCCCGCTCCGACTCGGGAATTGGAACGCACCTATACGATCGAGCCTCCTCAGGATGGTGAACGCATTGTCAACCTTCGCCGAGTTGGTGAAGTTGGCATTGCCGGCGTGCTCTATCACGTTCCTGCTTCGGCTCATCCGGATTTCGCTGCGGTGGATGTCTTTAGCTACATCATGGCGACCGAACCTGCCGGGCGATTGTATAAATCACTGGTGGAAACCAAAATCGCATCCAGCATCGTAGGCGGAACCTATGCTCTTCACGACCCGGGTGTCATGCTCTTCTATAGTCAGGCCACGGAAAAGGATAACATTGGCAAAGTCCGGGATGTGATTCTAGCTGAAATAGAAAAAGTGGCTACCGATGGCGTGTCTGCAGACGAAGTCAAGCGAGTCATACAGCAAATTCAGAAATCTCGAGAACAATCGCTTAACGACACGAGTCGTATTGCTGTGGACTTAAGTGACTGGGCGGCTCAAGGTGACTGGCGACTGTTTTTCTTATATCGAGACCGAGTCGAAGCAGTCACACCGGAAGATGTACAACGTGTGGCACAGCTTTACACCAAACCCGAAAATCGAACGATCGGAATGTTCATCCCAACCGACGAACCATCTCATGTCACCATCCCGGAGACTGGAGATATTGCTGCCATGGTGGAAGGCTACCAAGGCCGCGAAGCGATCGCTCAGGGGGAAAAGTTTGAAGCTACACTCGACAATATTGAAAAACGCACGTCGCTGGACACTTTGCAATCCGGAATACAGGCAGCTGTTCTACCCAAGAAAAGCAGGGGCGAACAGGTTGTACTTAATCTGAGTCTGGACTTCGGAACGATTGAAAGCCTCAAAGGATTTGATGTTGCTACCGATTACATCGGTTCGCTCATGCTGCGGGGGACGAAGGATAAAACACACCAGCAAATTCAGGATGAACTGGATGCTCTCGGAGCAACGCTCCGTATTTCCAGTAGTTCCGGAAGCCTCAATTTTTCAATCGTAGCAAAACGCAAGACGCTCCCTCAGGTTCTAAATCTGATGAAAGAGATCATTGAAACTCCGACCTTCCCTGAAGAAGAGCTTCAAGTGATGGTGCAACAGCGAATCACTTCTTTAGAAGCATCGAAAAGTGAACCTCAATCACTAGCCATGAACTTACTCGCTAGAAAATTAACTCCCTATGACGCCGGCGATATTCGAGCCACGCTTCCTGTAGAGCAGCAGATCGAACAATTGAAGACGGTGAAAATTGAAGACGTCGTTAAAGTTTACAACGAGCAGGTTGGCAACGCGGCAGGAGAATTAATCGTAGTGGGAGATTTTGACGTGGAGGAAGTGCTTCCACAAATCCAGGACTCGGTCAAAACCCTTTCCTCGGAGATCACCTACCAACGGATTGCAGATAAGCCTTTCCCGGATGTCAAAGGAACGCACGAAACCATTGTCACTCCGGACAAAAAAAATGCTTTCTACATCTCGGCTCATCAGATTGCCGTAGGCCGCTTACACCCTGACTATGCCGCCTTAGTCGTTGGTAATCATATCCTGGGCGGCGGTGCCCTCTCCTCACGACTGGCTGACCGCGTTCGCCAACAGGAAGGACTTTCTTACACCGTCGGATCGATGTATCGGACATACCGAAAGGAAGGGCATGGGCGGATCATGATTTATGCCATTTCTAACCCCGACAACTCCGACAAAGTGGTGAGCGTGATTAATGAAGAAATTAACAAGCTGATCAAAGACGGAGTCAACCAGGAGGAAGTCTCCAAAGCGGTCGATTCAATCCTGCAAAGCAGTGCCGTTTCACGTTCGACCGATAGTGGCATCGCTGGTCTTCTGGGACAGCTACTGGCCTCTGAACGGGATATTCAGTCGGTAAAGGATTTGGAAGACCAAATGATGAAGCTCACTCCCGAACAGGTTCATGAGGCTATCAAGAAGTATATCAATCCTGAAAAACTGATTATTGTTACGGCTGGCGACTTCAAATAACTCGTTGGTTCGAGAGCCCTCAGCATGAACCATCCTACCGGTTGCTGGTTTAACCGTAGTTCAACTTCTCACCCGTCTCTCTTGATATCGAAGAGTCGATTAGCATCGGCTCTGACATTGAGAGGGACTCTTTAATGGCATCGCTCAAATCGTCCGCTGTGGAAACACGAACTGCTTTCATGCCCATAGCATTGGCCATCGTAACTAAATCGTATTCCGGTCCAACGAGATCCATTCCTTCATATTTGCCCGCCAACGCACCGGGTAATTGCATCCCCTGAGCACAGATTTTTAAAATGTTGTATTGAGCATTGTTGGCCACAACGATAGTCGCTGGAATTTGATATTTGACGGCTGACCATAATCCCTGAATGCCGTACATAATGGCACCCTCACCAAGCACGCCCAAAACGTTTCTATCGGGCCAGGCTAATTGAGCTCCAAGTGTTACTCCCAACCCCCAACCCAGTCCCCAGCCACGATGGCCAAAATAGCCGGTTGGATCCTTTAAATAACCGAGGCGTTCTAACGTCGTATTGGTCGTAGTAACGGCTTCCTCAACGACGGCTACTTTTTCCGGTAGCACTCGACCGATTGCTTCCATGAAACAAAGTGGCGACATCGGAGACTGCTCACGCTGCGAATCAATTTGTAGTCGCAGATTCTCACGAGCTTGAGAATGTTTGGAGGCCCATGCCTGTCCACGGTTTTTGTTGGCGATAATCTGTTCAGCACCAAGTGTTGTTCTTAAGCCGGCTGTAATGGCTTCGATCCCCTCTCGCGTATCACCAATCAGACCAACCTCAACGGGAAAGTTTTTGCCAATTTCGCGAGGACTTTCATCCAGGTGAATCAACTGGACATGCTCAGGGATGGCTTGATCGGGTTCATAGTAGATATAGAGCCTGAACAGATCCATTCCTGTCACAAAAATGACATCAAAGTCCTTGAGACGCTCATGAATCTCCGGAGCCCATGGTGGTAAGCCCTGGCCATAGAGCGGATGATCTGAAGGGAAAGCGAGACGACCATGGGTTGTGCCTGATTCCGTGAGGACAGGAGCTCCGAGGGTCTCCGCCAAGTCAACTAAAGCTTCATTTGCCCCTCGTTCTGTTACTCGACTCCCTCCAAGAATTGCCGGATTCCTGGCCGACTTTAATAGTTCCACAGCCTGCTCAATGGCGGCAGACGGCGGACGCACTCGAGAATCTGGTATGCGAATTGGAGACAGATCCAGATTTAATCCCTCAACCGATTCCATTTGGACATCGACCGGCAATGACATGAACACGGGGCCTGTCGGAGGCGTCAAAGCGACCTGAGCGGCACGACGTACGGCAGCCGGAAGATCCTCCACTCTGGACACCTCAACTGCCCACTTCGTCCAGGGCCGAGTCACCTCAAGCATCTCGCCTCCCAGGATTGGTTCGTCAGAACACAATCGCCGATCCTGTTGTCCTGCGGTGACTAAGAGCGGAGTGCCTTCGCGAAATGCGTTGTAAAGCATTCCCATCGCGTTACCGAGGCCTGGGCACACGTGTAAATTCACGACTCCTAACTCGCCCGTTGCCATACTGTAGCCATCCGCCATGGCCATGACGGGAACTTCCTGTAAGCCCAGCACATACTGCAATCTGGTGTCGCGTGTCAGAGCATCATTTAACGGCAATTCGGTAGACCCCGGATTTCCGAAAATATACTTCACGCCATGATCCGCTAACAAATCCAGAAACAGATCGATCCCGGTCTTTGACATGTTTTCTTTTCCTTGTTGTCGCCGGATTAAATGCAAAGACGGCTGAGTCTTAATAGCTCAACCGTCTCCTGCAATTGGTTACATTATCCGCTGCCCATTTATTCAGGATTTAGATCTCAGGATCGGCCTGGACAACACGAACATCTCGCCTCGTCTTAATGATCCGCTGAGACGCTCGACTCATGCCTGTCTCGACCTGTTCAGAGACCTCTACGCCATGTTCAGTACACGGTTGCTTTGGATGATAGACCGTCGCTTCCGGGCCATCGTTATACCAACTGCTCCAAAAGAATTCCCCGCAACCCGACTTGACGCCTCGTGCCTCCATTTTCTCTTTGAGCGAGCCGTGAATATGCTTCGGGTGAGAGACATGGAGATCTCCATTGAGCACGACCGATTCCGTCTGCATATGCATATCCGAATGTCTTCCGCTAAGCGACGGACAGGTACTACAGCAACCTGTTAAAATCGGCGCGGTAGCCACGAAAACTAAAATACTTAGAATCTTGTGTCGCTGTCTGAGCATGTTCATCCCCCCCGGATAATATTTCAGACTGAGTAGTTACTCGATTAGATTGCGCAGTGATTACAGGCAACTAATTGAAATATCGGGAATTCAACGCCCTTATATTCGGTAAAATCAGCAAAGTTTACCAAATCAAATGTCACTTTACCTGATCACAGACAGGCTAGAACAGCATCGCCCATCTCCACAGTCGTCAATTCACCTCCGAGGTCTGGAGTTTTAGCTCCCGCTGCCAATGCCGCCTCGACAGCAGTACAGACATTTTGAGCGGCACCGTCACATTGAAGGTGATCGAGCATCATCGCCAAACTCAAAATTGCTGCTACCGGATTCGCAATTCCCTTACCTGCTATATCCGGGGCGGAGCCGTGCACTGGTTCAAACATCGATGGAAATTCTCTCGTTGGATTCTCATTCGAACTTGGTGCCAGTCCTAAGCCGCCTCCAAGAATACCTCCCAGGTCAGTGAGTAAGTCACCAAACAAATTCGACGCAACAATCACATCAAAGTGGTCGGGCCAACGCACCAGATTCATCACTGCTGCATCACAGTGCATGCGCTCAGCTTCAACGTCCGGATACTCCGGCTTCAGTTCTTCTAAAATATCGTCCCACATCACATAGGAATATTTTTGGGCGTTACTTTTGGTAGCCATGGTTAGCTTTTTACGACGCTTGCGAGCGGTATCAAATGCGAACCGTATAATTCGTTCAACACCCTTTCGAGTATGGACTGCAGTTTGTACTGCAACTTCGTCCGGAGTCCCCTTTTTAAACCGCCCACCATTATCGATGTATTCACCTTCAGAGTTTTCTCTGATGACAACGAAATCGATCTCTGCTGACGTTCTTCCCGCCAAGACACTCTCGAGCCCTGTGAAAAGATTAGCCGGTCGAACACAGGCAAATTGATCAAAAGCCTGCCGGATTTTCACAAGCGGTGCCAGGGTCTCGTGGTCCGGAATTTCGTCAGGCCAACCTACAGCACCTAGCAGAATGGAATCTACTTCACGAATTTCGTCAAGAAATCCTTCCGGGACGACCGTCCCGTGTTGCTTCCAGTATTCATATCCCCAGGGCAACGTTTTAGTCTTAAATGTGATCCCATGCCGCTCACCGACTTGGTGCATCACACGCACAGCCTGTTCTAAAACATCCGGTCCAATACCGTCTCCGGGGTAAAGTGCAATTTCAAATTCCATAGCGCTCGTCTTACTTGGTGTTAGTTGGTTTGCTCGGTTTACTGATGTACTAATTCTGGCTTTTAATCCACTCCAAAACGACCCACCCGACATGGGCCATGGAAATTGCTGAGCATTTATCCACGGTATCCTGAGTCGTGTGCCAGTATGTTTCACGCTTTTGCGGACTCGGATAATCAAAATCGATCAAGTCGATCGTTGGTATCTTAGCTATCTGGTTAAGCGGCAAATGATCATCTCGAACTTCATGCCGAGCGTTTGCACGAAACTCCGCGACCCCCAGTCTCTTGGCGATCGACCAGACCTGCTGGACAATCCTGGGAGCCAGTCGCCGTGAGTTGATTTCCTGATAAATCTGTAGATCGGCATCCGCTACCATATCCAGTAGAATCCCCGCGACATACTGGTAATCATGACGACTCGTAGCATATTGTTCGGCAAAATGAGTCGAGCCCAGGAAAAATGGATCTCGCGCACTGTTGTACACCAATTCTTCGCCATCGAACAAAACCATATCAATACCGAGCTTGCTATCCAGTTTCGCAACTTCTTTTGCCAGAGCACAAAGAACGGCTACGCCACTGCCTCCATCATTTGCGCCCACAAATTCAGCTTTGCGAAGTGTCGGATCCGGATCGTTATCGGGAAAAGGACGTGTATCGTAATGAGCACACAACACGATCCGGCGCTTTTTTTCAGGAAACCAACGGACGATCATGTTAGCCATATCCACAGTCTCGACGCCTTGCTTCGAGATTGGATTGCGAGCTTTGAAACGTTGATATTCGACAGCACCACCGTGAGATTCAAAGTAGTCTTGGAGCAACTGCTGTTGGGCAAGCATACCCTCTGAACCACTAAATCGAGGGCCGATTCCTACGACCTTTTCAAGCATCTGCATACAAAGTCGGCCATCTACCGGTAAGGACTCTAAATATGCTTCATCTTGTTTCTGAGCGTATTGCCTAAGTCCATTGGCTGACGTAAGAGAAAGTAATTCTCCACGGATGTCCGGCGTCAAACGACCTTGCCGAGTGAATTGGAGAATGATCTCGCGGCGTACTTCGGATACACTGCTGTCTTCATCGGTCGACTCGCCAGCTCCGGGACAGCCCACCACCATGGAGAATGACAACAGCACTAATGGCCAGCCGAGTACTTTAGTTAGTCTCATCACGCGGGATTAAACTCCTGAAATCTAATTGGGTTGTATCCATCATAGGACATTAAGGATAGTCAGGACAATTGCCGTTAATCTCACAAACTCATCTTGTTTCCATTCGGTTGCTTGACGACATCTTCGCTGGTAGAAAACGCCACCGTTCTTACCAACATTTTCGAATGTATAACTATCTGGAAATGAATGCGTATCTTCATCAGGCTGAACGTCGACTGGCAGGTTAGTACGTGAGAATCAGACGGCACTGGGTTTCGTTTTTTGCTAAAATAAGCGAATTACACTCGCCTCATCTGCCGATTTGCATGTCATGTCTATGCCTACCCGAAAGCGCTCGTTCAACCTTCCGCTCCCGGCGATTGCCTTAGCGTTAGCTGTCTGCTTCCAAATTGACCTACCGGTATATGGGCAGGCTCAACAACCAGGTAGCTCAGTGGCCGAGTTAACCAAACAGCTTTCCAGTCGTAAGTTTATTCATCGCGAACAAGCCACGTTGGATCTCATCGATCGGGGGACCGAAGTCATTCCCGTCCTTGTCAGCCAATTGGACCAACAGAATTTTGAAGGCGTGACGCGTTCGCTGCATATCCTTTCCGAACTAACTCTTTCCGACAAACAGGGCTTTCGAGCTAACGGAGTGCCGCGACAATCACTGGAAAAGCTCGCGTCTTCTGAAAACCCTCGTATAGCACGCCAGGCCGCTTCCGCTTTGGATCGCATCAATCTGGTTCGTGAAGGAGATGCAATTCGAGGACTTACAAAACTGGGAGCCAGATATAACCGCGTTTACACGCGTATCGGAGCGGATTCGCGATACGTCCAACAGCTTCATATCGACAGCGGATGGCAAGGGGATGCGGAAGATTTGTACATGCTTCCCTGGGTGGCCTCAGCAGAAGAATTGCTGATCGAGGAGATTGAACTTGATGTTCAGTGGTTTGCCATCATTTCAAGAATGCGGAAACTAACTTCACTCGTCGTCAAACGATGCCCTTTAACGGATGCGTCTGCTGAGCATATTGGCCGACTAAGCTCACTTACCAATTTGGATATCCGCTATTGCCCCATCTCGGACAATGGTTTTGATCAATTGCATCCACTTAAAAAACTCGCCTTCGTCAAACTCTATGGAACAAAGGGAACCAAAGAGGGAGCCGAACGCCTCCAACAGGCTGTGAAGGCAGAAATGGATTTTCGACTGGGAGCCTTTCTGGGAGTTGGCTGTCGACAACCGCCCGCTGCTTGCTATATCGAAAGTGTGCAACCTAATACCGGTGCTTTCAAGGCTGGGTTGATGGTGGGAGACATCATCACAGCTTTCGATGACAGACCAGTGAAAGACTTTAATGACCTCCGCAGAATTATTAGCGGGCACAAGCCGGGAGACAAATCCAAAGTTTTCATTTCGAGGATCGGCATTCCTCAATCCGGAGTCTTTAATAAAACGAATGACTCGATGGTGAAAGCCGTAGTCAAACCTCATGTCGCTGGCGTCCTGGTGGATGAGATTCCGGAAGACTGCCCACTTTACAAAGTAGGTCTACGTAAAGGGCATGTCCTTACCAACCTTCAATCCATTGAAGTAACATCGGCTGCGGAGTTGGCTAAAATGATCAGCGATGCTCCCGTCGGACCCATTCGCGTGATGTTTTCCACGAATCCCAAGGAAATCGTCGTGGAAGTTGAATTTGGCGAATGGGATTAATAACGACAACGATTTGTAGCACTGACTTTTTTGCCGTATCCCATGGAGAACACCATGCCTCATTTAAATCGCCGTGACTTCGCACGAGGGACTGTAGAATCTCTAGTCACCTATTCGTTGCTCAATACGATGTTCAGCAATGAGCTGTTCGGCGCTGAAATCAAACCGATAGCCGCTCAATGGATCAAAGATGTCCATGAATTAGGTCAGGATTTGAAAGGGAAAAAGCTGTCTCAGATACAATGGCAAGACCAGTGTGAAAAGCTCTTTGCTAAAGTCGATCTGAAAGATCTAATGAAGTTCGTCGATTTTGGAGGTCGCATCTCTTCCACTCCTTTTCGCGAGAAAGGAGAACGCCCCATTCGTTTCAAATTTCCTGAAGTGGAAGGATTACCCACCAATCTCGTGTTCGGCCATCAAATTTTCAAACTCAAAAAAGGCCAAAGCGTCGTTCCTCATGGGCATGACAACATGGCAACCGCTTTCTTAATCATGAAGGGCCAGTTCCGAGGTAAACACTATGATCGCCTTGAAGATACTGAAAGCCATATGATTATCAAACCAACTATTGATGCTAAGTTTAAGCCGGGAGAATGCTCGACTGTTACTCAGGTAAAAGACAATGTGCACTGGTTCAAAGCCGAGGCCGATGAAGGTTTTATTTTCAATATCCACATCATCGGACTCCATGCTGGCTCTAGTGGCCGAGTCTACGTTGACCCGAACGGTGAGCAACTTAGCAATGGCCGCATTCGTGCTCGAAAGCTTGGAGCGGCAGAAGCTACGAAACTGTACGGTTAATACTGTGGCCTCGCCGTTTATCGAAGCGACACATTAAAGGATAAATATGAGAACTCTTGAATTGAATCACGTCGCCATTCATGTGGAAGATGTGGAACGTACTTGTGAATTCTACTCCAATGTCATGCAGTTGCAGTCGTTGCCGCGTCCTGCCTTTGATTTCCCTGGAGCCTGGTATTTGCTGGGGGAAGTTCAGGAACTACATATCATTGGCAATCGAGACGAAGAAATTAACGGGCACCCTCGGGGAAATCACTTTGCTTTAATGGTTGATGACATTGATGCCTGGGAAGAGCACCTTGATAGTTTGGGAGTAGAACACTATCCTCGCCGAGTACGGCCAGACGGTGCTCAGCAACTCTTTCTACACGATCCGGATGGACACACCATTGAACTTTGCGTGCCGCCTCCGACCACAGATTAACCATTCAACGCAGTTGAGAATACAACATGGATTTAGGATTAACGGGCAACGGCGTTTTAATTGTTGGCGGCGCCAAGGGTATTGGCCATGCCATTGCTCAGGAGTTTGCCAATGAAGGTGCAGATGTTGTTCTGGCTGACATTGACCCCGCTGTTCAAGAATCCGCTGTTTTGATGAATGCCTCGGCCAATGGCACGATCACCTCAGTGGTCCTCGACGCAACAGATTATAATGCGGTTCAGGCACTAGCTGAAGATATCAACAGTTACACAGAGAAGCTGAATCACCTCGTCTATGCAGCTGGCGTGGGTTCCAATAAATTTGGATTTCCGTTTTGGGAAATGGATCCATCTGACTGGCCATTTGTATTGGAAGTGAATCTCATGGGTGCCGTGAATGTCGCTCACGCTTTTGCTTCTCAGATGCAGCAGTGTGGACAAGGCTCCATTCTCTTTATCGCATCGATTGCTGCTCAGATGGGGTCACAAACCGACCCGCCATACAGTGCCGCCAAAGCAGCCATCGTAAACTTCATGCAGGTCGTTGCCAAAGACTTCGCTCCCTACAATGTCCGTGCCAATGCCATTAGCCCGGGGATGATCCAAACCACGTTAAACAAAAGCGTCTGGGCTGCCTGGAATGAACGCCAAAGTGATACCGACAAACGGAGTTATGAAGATTGGGCCGGAGAAAAAATAAGCAGTATCTGTCCTTTGGGACGTTGGCAAAAGCCTGAAGATATTGGCCGCATGGCTACCTTCCTGGCTTCCCAGGCGGCAGGCAATGTGACGGGTCAAACCGTCAATGTCGACGGCGGCATCATTATGCACAGCTAAAAATTGCGATTTACTCCGCTGCGGCAGGTAGCACGGTGAGCCAGAATCGATTTCTTGTTAACGCGGAGTTTTTGACAAGGTAGTGGGCTTCGATACTACCGCCTTCGTAACTACCGACGATCGTGACGGGCCCGGAAAACTCCTGAGGTTCCCCTTTCAATACTACCTGTACTTTCTTAGCAGAATCACCACTCGCTTCCGATTTGGCGGCAATGGCCGTCATCCCTTCGGGAAGGCCTTTCACTTCAACTAACATCTCTTTGTTAAACCCACCCGTTCGCTCGACCGTCAGTGGAATTAGCAAATTCTCATTTTTCTTCAGCAGCTCACCTCGATCAACGCTCATTTTGACGGCAGCCGTGGTAGGTTGCACATCGACTCGATAGGCGTATCGCTCCCCTCCCTGACGATGCAAATCGCGTATGGTTAATTGATAATCACCATCAGCAGGTATTTTGTAGCTAAACTCGGGATCCCGCTCGGTTCGGCTCAAATCATCCTGAGTGAAAAGAACAACGCCTGCTGCATCTTTAATTTGAATGATCGGATCGGTGGGGAATCCAATAGTTCGGGCATAGGCTTTGATGGATAAGCTCGAATCTTTCGTTTGATTTTTGAGAAGCACCATATGCTCTTCAGCTTTTGTCTTTAATACACCGCTCAAGCTAACAGGTACGGAGACTTCTGTGACCGCCGCTTCAGCGTTCTTAGCCGTCAAGACGGCAACAGCGCCGTCGAAATCATTAATAGCGACGCTGCCTGGAATGCCTACTACCGACAAGTGTCCATTGAGGGCGACTCCCACATCTAACTGCTCATCACTAAAACCAATTCCCATCGGCTTCACCGTGGTCATCTCTGCTGATTTTACTAACGGCAGACAGTAGTCGAGGAATTTATCCTTGGATGCGGTAATACGGTAGATATAAGTTGCAGCCGCGGAGAATCCAATGGATGAGTTAGGAGTGGTGGGGAAGGCAAAGAGCCTGACTTGGTACACTCCATCTTTCGCAGCAATAAAACTCAATTGAGGATCTATGTTTCGTTCGTCGTCGTTTTGAGCAACAACAAAACCACGTTCATCAGCGACCTGCAGGATACCGTCCATGGGCGAACCAAGTATATTATTGGCAGTCACCATCAGCGTGACTTTTTCTCCCGCTTTGAGATTCAGCCCAAAGATGTCGACATCACCGGACTCTTTAAGTTGTCCGTTGACGACCGTCGGCAACTCGATCGTTTTCCACTCACCAGGTTTTGCATTCGGCTCTTCTTCCTGAATTTCATTAACCGCTCCGACGATGATCGGAATTAATGGGCTTGCGCCTTCCGCGTCATAAATTCGAAAATAATACGGACCCGAGGGTAAGTTCACCGCAACGGTAACTTCCAGCACGCCCGCATCTTCGTGCGTTTTCACTGTCAGCCCTTCAGGGAATTCACCGTCAATCTTAACGGGCCAGGAGGTCCACGAACCGGACATCTTGACTGTCGAGGTGGTACCTTGTTGAATTCCGGGGGGGTATACCGATGTGAGTGTTGGAGCAGCAGCTGAGAGCTGACTACCAACAAACAATGAGGCAATGATGAGAGTTAAACAGTTTCGAGTCATCCGTGCGTCTCAGTTAGTCTTTCAATGTGAATTCGGGAGTGTTCATCAATGCCCAGAGAATATACGAGGCGGCATCTTTGGGTTTCTCTTTGTTGTTTTCAAAGATCTCTTTACAGATTTCCAATTCCTCACCATCTGGTTCACGACTGTAACATAGTAAATACAACTGTTTGATAACCTCTGCCGGCTCCGCCTTTTGCTCGTCGATCATCTTGCCAATCGCATTGGTACCATTGGTCACTTTGGCATGAAGTTCCGGAGAATTCATCAGATGCAGAATCTGAGTCACGGTGGAGTCGGGGGTTCGCTCACAGGGAGGATCCTGGTTAGGATCAGGCCTCCCGAAGGTGTCCAGGAACAGACTGGTTACACGGTGCGTCCAGATTTGATTGGACCGAGCACCATACGGCATCGCTGCAAAATTATTTGGCATGGCCGTGATATCCGATATGGCATCGAGTAGAACTTCAGCGCGAAGTCTGACTCGGTAGTGACGTGAATAGTTCCGTGTGTCAGCTACGTTGCGTTCTGTTGGTTCGGAGCTGAGGCCATAGACGTGCGACTTGGCGATGACTCCGATCAGCTTTTTAATATCGTATTTGTTATCTGCAAAGTATTGTCCAAGAGCTGCAAGCAGTGGTTCATTAGTCGCGGGATTTGTTGCTCGCAAGTCGTCTACGGGTTCGACAAGTCCACGGCCCATCATGTCTGCCCACACTCGATTGGCCATCACTTTACCAAAGTAGTCGTTTTCCGGAGCCACCATCCAGTCGGCTAGTTTTCCACGCATGGAGTAATCACTTTGCAATTCGTCTTCGCTAAAAGCGATGTCACCGTAGAGTGGACGGGGAGCCAGGACAGCGCCGGTCAGTGGGTGTGAAACACTGCCACTACTTGCTTCCATAATGACCTCTTCACTTCCGGAGATAGGAGGGGACAACCCTGTGCCTTTCCTACCGACTCGAGCGAAGAAAGCTGCGAACGAGTAGAAGTCTTCTTGACTCCAGCGTTCGAATGGGTGGTGGTGACATTTTGCACAATCCAAACGGATGCCTAAGAACAGCTGGCTGACCAGAGTCGTCACTTCGTCTGGCGAACGGCGATCTCGAAATAATGTGGCCGCCCCGTTTCGGAAAGTGGAGCCTTCTGCAGTGACAAGGCCGCGTACGAATTCGTCGTAGGGACGATTTTCACGAAAGGCCTCTCGAATCCAGTTGTCGTAGTTTAAGACGGCTTTGATCCCGACGCGGTAAGGGTTTGGTCGCAGCAGGTCTGTCCATTTATTGGCCCAGTGGTCGGCATATTCGGGTTGATCAAGGAGCCAATCAACTAGCTTTTCCAGCTTTGCCGGGTCGCTGTCATTGAGGTAGTTTTGGGATTCTTCGGGCGAAGGTAAACGTCCAATGATGTCGATATATAGTCGTCTGACGATTTTGGAGTCAGACGCCGGTTCCGAAGCTGTGATTCCTAACAGTTGAAGTTTATCCCAGACTTTGTCATCAATGAAATTCTTGCGTGGGAGTTTGGCATAGTATTCGTCCGGTACGTCTCCTGCGAGTGGTATGAGAACGCGACACGTTGCGATCGCACCCATAAACCGCGCCATGATTGTGGCTTCCCCGGGAATCGGCCCCGACTTAATCACTCCCTCATTAGTGACACCCACAACGACGCTCTCATTTGACTGGAAAGCACTCTGTCCGGTTACATCGCGACGAGTTCCATCCGAGTAAGTAGCGACAACCACCAATTGCTGAGTCTCTTTAGGTACCATGACTCGGTCTGTAGGGAAGATCTCAACGCTTTCCAGAGTTGGTTCGTCGGGGATGCTTCGCGGAGCGCCCAGATCGATCCAACGGCGAATGGTTTGATAATCGTGGCTGTCATCGGGGAGACGAATCCCTCCGCCATGGGGAACATGCCCTGCTCCTTTTTTAAGTAGGAGGCTTTCTTTGGGAGAGGCTGGAAAGATACGCCGTCCACGTGCTTCTCGAGTGAGTGCGTTAAAGTCGAATTCCGAGTCGAATCCGAGTAATGAGAGCTGAAAGCCATTTTGCCCTCTGGCTTTTCCGTGACATGGCCCCGTGCTACATCCTCGAGCGGCCAGGATCGGCTGAATATGCAACTCAAAACTAACCGGCCCTTCCAACTCATAATCAGTGACACCCACTCGAAGTTGTGTTTGGGTGTCGCCGAATTTCACTGTAACGGAGGTAGTTCCGTTTGATTTAGGTCGAGCGATCCCTGCAGAGTTAATTTCGACGACGCTTGGATCTTCGATGACAAAAGTGACATCTTCCGTAACTTCACGACTACCATCCTGGCCGTGACTTACCGCCACGATCCGTTGTAAATCGGTACTATAGCGCAGATTAATTTCTGTAGGAAAAACATTTAGCTCCGCCGCCATCCCAAAATCAGTGCCACCCACTATTAGGAGGACCAAAAGTACTTTTTGTTTGGAAAACAATAGATTAACTCCACATGTATGCATCAATTCTATTCTCTATTCTACCAGAATCCGTGCCACCCACTCAAAATCAGTCTTCAGAATCCGTGCCACCCACTCTGAATCAGTGCCACCCACCATTGGAATCTACTCTTTTAAGTGACACCCACTA
>CETM01023198.1_pt1 | contig 23976 bp, 23 predicted proteins | sample 361451 | NCBI WGS metagenome assembly CETM01 (sample SAMEA2622690, study PRJEB7988) | marine metagenome | isolation source: saline water (ENVO:00002010), including
TAAGGTAATCCAATTACCCTTCCAATGTCTCTTAATGCCATACGTGCCTTAAGTTTTCCAAATGTAATTATATGAGCAACACCATTTTTATATTTTGATTTTAAATATTTAAAAACTAAATCTCTTTTTTCTTCACAAAAATCGATATCAAAATCTGGCATTGATATTCTATCTGGATTCAAAAATCTTTCAAAAATTAGACCAAATTCAATTGGATCCAGATCAGTAATATCTAGACAATAAGCTACCAATGAACCTGCTCCAGAGCCTCTGCCAGGACCAACGGGAATATTATTATTTTTTGACCATTTAATATAATCTGAAACGATCAAAAAATATCCAGCATATTTCATTTCATTAATAATTTTTATTTCATGCATTAACCTTTGGTTATAAATTTCAGTAACCTTAGATCTATCGATTGGTTGTTTTTTTTTAAAAACAAAATTTTCAAGCCTATTTTTAAGTCCTAGTTTTGAAAGATTTAAAAGTTCTTGGGATTCGTCGTGATTACTTGTTATCTTTATACTCGGCAACACAGGATCAGATTTTTTTGGTTTATAATTAAATCTTAATGGAAATAGATAATTATTTTCAAGCGCCTCGGGTAAATCTTTATAAATATCTTTCATTTCTTCGGAACTTCTTAAAAAATGATCATTTGAATATTTTAATCTATTTCTTTCATTAACGTACGTTTTTTCACCGATACAAAGCAATGCATCATGAGCTTCGTACATCTCCTTTTCGATATAATATATTTCTCTAGATGCAATTATTGGCACATTAAACTTACCAGAAAAATTAAGAAAAGACTCTTCAAGGGCCTTTTCACTTTCATCATTATGTCTTTGAATTTCAAAGTAAAACAATTCAGGAAAATTTTCTTTAAGATCAATAATAATTTTTTCAACTTCCTTAGTTCTATTCTTTTTAAGAAGATTTGAGATAAGACAATTAATTCCTCCGCTTAAAACTATTAAATCTTTTTTATTGTTATATAAATCATCTATTAAACAATGTGGATCATCATTTTCTTTTACATCCAAATAACTTTTAGAAGATAATTTTATTAAATTTTTAAAACCTTCCTCTGTTTTAGCGAAAATTGGTATTTTCCCTATTATGTCTGAGAATTTAAAATTGATTTGTGAACTTATAATTGGTTGTGTACCTGCCCTACTAATCTCCTGAGAAAACTCTAGAGCTCCACATAAATTAAAGCTATCACTTATACCTAGAGCGGGAATTTTATTAGCCTTACAATATTCCGCAAGATCGGGTATTTTGATTGCACCTTCACAAATAGAATATTGGGTATGTACTTTAAAATTTGTAAAAACTTTGCGTTCACTTGGCATTAACCCTATTTATATTACCATTGCTTAATCTTAAAGTATAATCAGCTTTTTTTGCTATATCTCTATTGTGAGTTGCAATTAAAATTGTTTTATTACTTCTTTTTAATTTTAAAAAATAAGAAAATACTTCAGCTGAAGTTTTTTCATCGAGGTTTCCTGTGGGTTCGTCTGCTAAAATTATACTTGTATCTGAAGCTATTGACCTTGCGATTGCAACTCTTTGTTGTTCTCCACCTGAAAGATCTGAGGGGAAATGTTTTAATCTATGACTTAGATTAACATTTGATAAAATTTTTTCTGCTTTTTTTATTGATGATATGTAAGTATTACCCCTGATAATTAATGGAATTGCTACATTTTCTAAGGAATTAAAATCAGAAAGTAAATTATTGTTTTGGAATATTATAGATATTTCCTTTCTAATAAGTTGATTTTTTTGTGTTTCTGACATGTTTTGCGTTTTGCTACCATGTAAAATAATTTCACCTTTTGTAGGTGAGTCTAGTAAAGAGAGTAAATGTAAAAAAGTTGATTTACCTGAACCAGAGGGACCTACGAGCGCAATTAATTTACCACTTTCAAAATTTAAGTTTACATTTGATAAAACTTTAATAACTGATTTATTATTTTTAAATTGTTTATAAAGATTTTTAATTTTTATAATATTTTTATTCATATTTAAGAGCTTCAATTATTTTTATTTTTGTTACAGATAAAGATGGTAATAAAGAAGTTAAAATTGTTACAAAAATTGAGAATGTTGAAATTGAAATTATTGATGTTAGGCTTAGTTTACTGGGCATTTTATCTAAAAAATAAACATCTTTAGGAAATATTTCAAAATTAGTTAAGTTTGAAATAAAAATTCTTATTTCTTCAATATATAATGAAAAAATAATTCCAAAAATAATTCCGAATATAGTTGCAAAAAAACCAATAAAAAAACCTGTTAAAAAAAAAGACTTAACTATTGATTTTCTTGATAAACCTAAAGATCTTAATATAGCTATTTCTTTAGTTTTATTTTTTATAAGAATTGTTAATCCAGAAATTATATTAAATGCTGCAACAATAATTATTAATGTTAATATTATAAACATTACGTTTCTTTCAACTTTCAAAGCTGAAAAAAAAGTTTTATTTATATCTGTCCACGAAAATACATATAAATTTTCCTCCATTTTTTGGATTTGATCTTTATAAATATCTGCTTTGAAAGGATCGTTTAAAAAAAATTCCAAGTTTATATCATCAAAGTTTTTTTCAAAAAAAGAAAGAGAGTCGGTTAAATCAAAAAAAACTACATTTTTATCAAATTCATATAATCCACTACTGAAAACAGCACAAATAATATAAGTCGATTGTTTTGGGATTGAGCCCAGAGGTGTTGAAACCATAGATGATGACATAATATTTATTTTATCCCCAACTACTACATCGAGTTCTATGGCGAGTTGCTTACCTATAATAATTTTTGAATCGCTTAATTCATCTACTTTTCCATCTATTATATTTTTATTAAAAAAACTTAAGTTTTTAATATCTTTTTTATCTAAACCACGTATTAGGACACCTTTTGCTAAATTATTTGTAATGATAACTCCCTCACCATTATAAGTTTTAAGAATAGTAGAATTTTTATACCTATTAATTAATTCATTATAGTATTGATCATTAATTTTGGTGTCATATGGTTTTATTGATATATGGGGATTAAAACCTAATATTTTTTGAGTTAATTCTTCTCTGAAACCATTCATAACTGACATAACTATAATTAATATTGCTACACCAAGCATGATCCCTAAAAAGGAAAAAATAGATATAACTTTTAAAAACCCCTCTTTTTTTTTGGGTTTAAGATTTCTAATGGTTATCAATTTTTCGATTGTGCTAAACAAGATATTTCTTCAGTTCTTTTAGGATACTTTTAATATTTAAAATCTTAGAATTTCCATCTATTTCTTTAAATTCAAATTCATCCTTCTTTGATTTTGATCCAACTATGATTTGAAAAGGGACTCCGATAAGGTCATGTTTTTTAAATTTATTTGCCATATTTTCATCTATGTCATCTAATAAAACATCAATTCCATTAATTTTTAATTCTTCATAAATTTTATAAGATTTTTGTAAGTTAGAATCATCATTTTTGTTTATAGAAGGAATAATTACTACATCAAAAGGTGAAACGGATATCGGCCATTTCATTTTATCATTAATATATTTAGCTTCGATGATTGCTGCTACTAACCTCGATACTCCAATTCCATAAGATCCCATTTTAACAAAAGTTTTTTTTCCATCTTTGCTATCAACTGAGGAATTCATAGGTTTTGAATATTTGTCACCAAAATAAAATATATGTCCTACTTCAATTCCTTTTGTCATAAGTTGATCTGATTTTTTTACATTTTTATCAAATTCGTCTTTATTATATTTATCATCTGTAACAGCATAAAATTTTGAAAAGTCTTCTCTCATTTTTATTAAAGAACTTTTATCTTTTGAATATTTATCTATTTGAGCATCAAATATTCTTTTATCAGCAAAGATTTTACTTTCTCCGGTATCGGCCAAAATTATAAACTCATGTGATAGATCGCCACCGATAGGTCCTGTTTCTGCTTTCATAGGTATTGATTTTAATCCTAAACGTTGAAAAGTTTTTAAATATGCATAAAACATTTTGTTATAAGATAAAACTGCATCCTTTTCGGTTAGATCAAATGAATAAGCATCTTTCATATAAAACTCTCTACATCGCATAACTCCAAATCTAGGTCTCAGCTCATCTCTAAACTTCCATTGTATGTGATAAAAAATTTGAGGCAATAATTTGTATGATTTTACGCTTGACCTAAATATTTCTGTAATTTGTTCTTCATTTGTTGGTCCGTATAACATTTCCCTTTTTTGACGATCAGATATCCTTAACATTTCTTCACCATAATCGTCGTATCTTCCACTTTCTTTCCAAATTTCAGCTGATTGTATTGTTGGCATCAACATTTCCTGTGCTCCAATATTGTTTTGCTCCTCTCTTACAATCTTTTCAATTTTTTTCATTATTTTAAAACCTAGCGGCAACCATGAATAAATACCTGCTGATGATTGTCTAATCATTCCTGTTCTAAGCATAAGTTGATGAGATTTTATTTTTGCTTCAGTCGGCAAATCTTTTGTAATAGGTATAAATAATTTTGATAATAACATTAAAGTCTAGCAATATTTATGTTTGTAAAAGGTTTCTTACCAGTTTTATCTTTTATAATTTTTCTGCAATTTTGCTTAACAGTTTCAATAAGATTTTTTTCTTGGTTTCTATTTTTCATTGAAAAAGTTTTACATGTATTGTAAATTTCATCTTCCATTTCAAAAATGATCTTTTCATCAAAATCTTTTTCGGGTATTCCCCTATAAGATATTACAGGTTTACTTAATTTTCCGCTATTATTTAATATTAGTGTGATTTCTAAATATCCATTTAGGGATAGGTTTCTTCTTTCCTTAATTGATTGTGAGTTTTCGCCAACAGCAACACTGCCATCTAGATACATTCTACCAGATGGAGCTTTATCAATAATTTCCGGATGTTTACCTGGAAAAATTTTTACTATATCACCATCCTCAACTCTTAATGCGTGAGGTACCTGCATTTCTTTCGCAAATTTAATATGCTCATTCATGTGTCTATGTTCGCCATGCACAGGTATTATTGAATCAGGTTTGACCCAATTATACATATCCTTTAGATCCTCTCTATTTGGATGGCCAGAGACATGAACAAAATCTGTTTCCTCTGTGATAAGTTCCACTTCTTTTTTTACAATGTCGTTGTGGAGTGAATATAGTTTTTTTTCATTACCAGGGATTATTTTAGATGAAAAAATCACGGTGTCGCCTTTTTCCAATGAAACATCAGGATGTATATCTTTTATAATTCTTTTCATAGCTCCTAAAGGTTCACCCTGGCTACCAGTGCATAAGTAAACTATTTTTTCCCTTGGTAACTTTTTTGCATCTCTTGGATCTATTGGATCTTTAATATTTTGTAAATATCCACACTGTCTTGCAGCTTTAAATATTCTATTCATTGATCTTCCAACTAAGGATACCTCTCGAGATATTTTGTCGGCACAGTAAAAAATAGTTTCCATTCTTGCTACATTGGAAGCAAAGGATGTAACGATAATTCGTTTTGATTTAAGAGACATAATTTTTAATAAACTTTCTCTAACATCTAATTCTGAACCAGCTCTACCAGGATTAAAAATATTTGTTGAGTCACAAATCATAGCTAAAACTTTTCCTTTACCTAATTCTTTTAATTTTTTTTCATTTATTTTATCTCCAATTAATGGATTGGGATCAACTTTCCAGTCACCAGTATGTAGTATTGTACCTTTTGGGGTGTTAATACTTAAACCGTTTGGTTCAATAATAGAATGAGTTAAAGTTATAAATTCAATTTCAAATGGACTAAGTTTAATTTTTCCATTTAGTTGTACGATCTTTAGATGAGAAGTTATATCAATTTTTTTTTCTTTAAACTTTTCCTTAATTAACACTGATGTAAAAGGAGTTGCATAAATATTGCATTTTAGATCAGGCCATATATGTGATATTGCGCCAATATGATCTTCGTGAGCATGTGTAAGTATTATTCCTAACAGATCTTCTTTTTTATCAATTATAAAACCAGGATCTGGATAAATTAAATCTATTCCAGGAACTGAGTCATCTGCAAAACTAACACCCGTATCTACAATTATCCACTTTTTATTTTCTTCATTACCATAGGCATAAAGATTCATGTTTCCGCCTATATCTCCAGATCCTCCAAGTGGACAAAAAACTAGTTCATCATTTTTCATAAAAGGAAATCTTTATAAATTTTTATAATACCTAACATAGTTATATTGTTTTCAATCTTTGCATTTGTAAACAAATGATTTTTAAAAAGATAAGAATAACCACCAGTTAATACAATTTCATATTTAATTCCATTTTTTTTAATTATTTTTTTTAATATATTGTTTATTAGTCCCTCGTATCCCCAATAGAAGCCTGAAGATAATGCTTGATTAGTATTTTTTCCATAATTTTTAGGATACTTATTAAACTTAAACTTAGGTAGAAGTGCAGTTGAAGCAAATAAGTTTTCGATCGAAAGTTTTATGCCTGGAGCAATTATTCCACCGTCATAAGTAGCTTTCTTTTTAACAATATCAAATGTTGTAGCTGTACCAAAGTCTATTATTATACAATTTGTATTTAATTTATAATATGCTCCAACAGCATTAGCTATTCTATCAGATCCCAATTGGGAATATTGTTTTATTTTAAATTTCATAATTTTTTTTATATTGAATTTTTTAATTTCATGTACTTTAAATTTTTTTCTTTTAAAAATATAAGAAATGTTTTTATAAATTTTGGGCACAACACTTGAAAACAATATATTTTTATTAATTTGCCTTTTTAGAATAAACTTTAATTTTTTATTTAATTGTGTTTGTAAATTAGAATTTTTAGTCTCAAAAAAATAAGTATTAATAATTTTGAACTTTCTATTTAATCTACAGATCTTTATATTTGTATTTCCAATGTCGCCAATTAGATAATTCATAGTTTTTTTTCAAGTTTTTCAATAATTCTTGGTTGGTAATTATTTTATTTGAACATTCCAATAAAGATATTGAATTAAATTTACTATTATTGGGTGATTTTAAAGTATTAATTCCTATACCTATTACTAAATAATTTTTATCATTAAATTTTATTAATTCTTGAAGTATTCCACAAACTTTTTTACTTTTTATAAAAATATCATTTGGCCATTTAATCTTTACATCGAATTTAGAATATTTATTTAGTACTTTTTTTATTATAATCGGGTTAATTAATGAAAAATCCTTTGCCTGTGGCATGTTTTTGTTTAACTCAAAAAAAATAGAGGCAAAAAAATTTCCTTTTAACGAGATCCACTTTTTTCCCATAGTGCCTTTACCATTAGTTTGGAGTTCTGAAATAACAATACCTTGTTTGTTTTTATTTGATCTTATAATTTTAATTGCTTCATCATTTGTGCTTTTTACTTTTTTAAATTTAATTAAATTCAGTCTCATCAAAATATGTTTATATTTGAAATAATATTGTTTAGTATTGATGGATATATAAAAAATGTAACTAATATAATGCAGCTTAATATAAGCGATCCTTGGATACCTAAGTCTTTCAAATTATCAAAAGGTTTTTTTGATGAGTCAAAATACATAATTTTAATAATCCTAATATAATAAAAAGCTGATACAACTGTTGTAACTAAGCCTATGATTGCTAAAGCATACATTCCGCTCTCTATAACCGACATAAATATATAAAATTTTGCAAAAAAACCTGCTAAGGGCGGTATGCCTGCTAATGAAAATAAAATTAGTAATAAGCAAAAACTCATAAGTGGTTGATTCTTTGAAGCACCCGATAACTCATCAATTTCCTCTATATACTTTTGTCCTCTTTTCATCGATAGAATAAACGCGAAGGCACCAATATTCATTACAGCATAGATTGTTATATACAAAATTGTATTTTGAAAACCATTCTCTGTACCAGCCGCTATTCCGGCGATTGCATATCCCATGTGTCCAATTGAACTATATGCAATCAATCTTTTGATATTATTTTGACCTATAGCGGCAACAGCTCCCAAAATCATTGATGCAATTGAAATAAATACCAAAATATACTGCCATTGGTCTAAGATTGCCTGGAATGGTACATACATAAATCTAATAAGAACAGCTATACCAGCAATCTTAGGTACCACTGAAAAAAAACTTGTTACAGTAGTTGGAGAGCCTTGATAAACATCTGGTGTCCACATATGAAATGGAACAGCTGAAACCTTGAATGCAAGACCAACTAAAATAAACACCATGGCAAAAATTGTTCCTACATTGATACTTTCCGAATTAATTAAAATTAAATCAAAGTTTGTTGATCCAGTAAAACCATAAAGTAACGAGCAGCCATATAGCAAAAGACCGGAGGACAAAGCGCTTAAGACAAAATACTTTATTCCAGCTTCTGAAGATCTAGAATTATCCCGATCAATAGAGGCTAATATATATAATGATAAAGATTGTAATTCTAAACCTAAATAAAAAACTATTAAATCATTTGAACTAACCATAACAAACATCCCTAAAATAGAGAAAAGAACTATAATTGGATATTCAAATTTATCGTTTTTTATATCTATTAAATATTTTTTTGACATAGATAATATAAAAAAGGATGAAATCAAGATTAAACATTTCATAAATTTTGAGAAATTATCAACATTAATACTATTTTTAAATATTTTAATAGATTCAAGATTTCCCGTTAGAATGATCAATAGAATTGAAAAAATTATTATCATGGAGAGTCTATAAATAATATTGAAACTTTTTTTTATAAATACTCCAATACATAAAAGAGAGAAGATTGATATTGTTAGGAAAATTTCAGGTGCTAAATATTTTATTTCAATCATAAAACTATTTTAAGGCTAAGCTTCTATTAATTTCCAAATTGTAATTATTTATAAGATTATCAACTGAAACACGCATTGTATCCAAAAATGGCTCAGGATAAAAACCGAAAAATATTATTAAACCACCCAGTGTAAACAAAATTGATAATTCATAAAAATTAATATCTTTCATTTTTTTTAAGTCATTATTTTCTAATTTTCCAAAAACAACTCTTTTATACATCCATAGCATGTAAGCTGCTGATAATACGACACCAGTGCTAGCTAAAATTGCAATTAAATAATTAATCTTAAATGCTCCTACCAAAACTAAGAACTCTCCTATGAATCCACTTGTACCAGGAAGTCCAAGTGCTGCTAAAACAAAAACCATCAGAATGAATGAGTATTTTGGAACTACATTTACTATACCGCCATAAGATTTAATTAATCTAGAGTGAATTCTATCATAAAGGACTCCAACGCTTAGAAAAAGTGCTGCTGAAATTAAACCATGACTTATCATTTGAAGCATGCTTCCTTCAATACCTTGTTTATTAAAAGTAAAAATTCCTAGAGTTACAAAACCCATATGAGCAATTGATGAATAAGCGATTAGTTTTTTCATATCATCTTGCATCAATGCTACTAAAGAGGTGTATATTATCGCGATTACACTTAATGTAAAAACTAATGGTGAAAAATATTCAGATGCAACAGGAAACATTCCAACAGAAAATCTTAAAAATCCATATCCACCCATTTTTAATAAAATAGCAGCTAATATTACTGAACCAGGTGTGGGTGCTTCGACATGTGCATCTGGTAGCCATGTATGAACAGGCCACATGGGTAGTTTAACAGCAAAAGAACTAAAAAAGGCTAACCATAATAAGTATTGATATTCTTTGGGGATTTTAACTTTATAAATTTCATTAACATCAGTTGTACCAGTAATCCAATATATCGCAATTATGGCTACGAGCATCAAAACAGATCCTAACAATGTGAATAAAAAGAATTTAAATGCTGAATATACTTTTTTGGGTCCTCCCCAAATACCTATTATTAAAAACATAGGTATTAAACCGGCCTCAAAAAAAATATAAAATATGACAAGATCTAAGGAACAAAAAACACCAATCATAAAAGTTTCTAAAACTAGTATTGCAATTAAAAATTCTTTAAGCCTTATTTTAATACTGTTAATACAAGAAATTATTGCAATCGGAGTTACAAATGTGGTGAGTAAAATAAATAAAATTGAAATTCCATCAATACCGAATTTAAAATTTATCAAGCCTTTTATCCATGACAGTTCCTCAATAAACTGAAAATCGTATGATGATTTATCAAAAGAATACCATAAAAAAAGTGTTAGAAAAAAATTAACAAAACTTGTGAATAAAGATACATAAATAGCTCCTTTATTTATTTCATTTTTTTCATCCTTTGTAAGAAAAATAAAAAAAGCTCCGATTAAAGGTATAAAGGTTATAGATGATAGTATCGGAAAATTCATTTGTAGATAATAAAAAATGTTAAAAGCAATGAAAAACCTAATAACATTACGAAAGCATAATCAAATATATAACCACTTTGTAGTTTTGTTGCTTTATTAGATATTATTTTAATAATTTTTGATATTCCATTTGGACCATATTTATCTATTGTTTTTTCATCTCCAGATTTCCAAAGAAATTCTCCTGTTTTTTTTAAAGGTTTTACAAAAATAATTTCGTATAACTCATCGAAATACCATTTGTTTAATAAAAAACTATAAATTTTTTCGTTTTTAAATTTAAGATCGTCTAAAATTTTCTTATTTTTAATATACAGGTAAAATGCGAGAGGGATACTTATTGTCACAATGCTTGGTGTTAAAAATAGCAACCAAATAGGAACATTAGAATAATCGGCATCTATTGTTAAAAAAATTGAATTCTTCCAATATTCAGCAAAACTATATCCAATTAGAAGATCTTTAAATAAAAACCCAGCGGTTATTGACCCGATTGCTAAAAAAGCCAACGGTAAAAGTATGGTTATTCCTGATTCATGAACATTCGTTTGTAATATTACTTTATTATCAAATTTTCCATGAAAGGTTTTAAAGATTAGTCTCCAAGAGTATATTGCTGTTAGTAAAGCTGTTATTATACCTGCTGCAGCAGCAATGTACCCAAGGCTGCTACCATTTAAATAGGCGAATTCTATAATTGCATCTTTTGAATAATAACCAGATAAAAAAGGGAATCCTGTTAATGCTAAAGTTCCTATTAGCATTGCAAACCAAGTATAAGGCATTTTCTTCCATAAACCTCCCATGTTTCTTATATCCTGCTCATTATTTAAAGAATGAATAACCGAGCCCGCACCCAAAAATAATAAGGCTTTAAAGAATGCGTGGGTAAATAAATGAAAAATTGCTACGTGGTATGCGCCTACTCCAGCAGCAAAAAACATATATCCTAATTGACTACAAGTTGAATAAGCAATAATTTTTTTAATATCATTTTGAACAAGAGCAATGCTTGCAGCAAAAAATGCAGTTGTCATTCCTATTATAGTTACAAAGTTAAGAGCAGTCTGGGAGTAATCAAAAATAGGAGAGCATCTTACTACTAAAAAAACTCCCGCAGTTACCATAGTTGCCGCATGAATTAAAGCTGAAACTGGGGTTGGCCCTTCCATTGCATCAGGAAGCCATGTGTGTAAAAAAAGTTGAGCTGATTTACCCATCGCACCTAAAAATAAAAATAAGCAAATTATAGTTATCAGATTTATATCCAATCCTAAAAAGTTAATTTGTTTACTTACAAAATTTGGAACAGTCTCAAAAACCTCTGAAAAGTTAATAGTTCCAAAAAATAGATAAATTAAAAAAATTCCAATTGCTAAACCTAAATCACCTACTCTATTAACCAAAAAAGCTTTGATAGCTGCTTGGTTTGCGGTATTTTTTTTATACCAAAAACCTATCAGAAGGTAGGAGCAAAGACCGACACCCTCCCAGCCAAAGAATAACTGTAAAAAATTGTCTGATACTACTAAAGTCATCATAGAAAAAGTAAAAAGAGAGAGATACGACATGAATCTTGGTTTGCTATCATCGTGTTCCATATATCCGATTGAATAAAAATGAACAAAGAAAGATACTAAGGTCACAACAACTAACATAATTGAACTTAGTGGATCAATATTAATTGACCAATTTGAAATGAAATCTCCAGAGCTAATCCATTCAAAAATTAAATAATTACCATAAACATCATTTGTTATACCATTATAGAAAATTAGAATTGATATAATCGATGAAATGAAAATACACAGTGTTGTAATAAATAAGGGTAAAAAATTATTTATATACTTTGATAAATAACCAATTATTGAACCTAAAAGAGGTAAAAAAATTAATACGTATTCCATTTACCCTTTCATCTGATTAATTTCTTCAACTCTTATAGAGCCTTTATTTCTATAATAGGACACAATAATAGCTAAACCAATTGCTGCTTCTGCAGCCGCAACTGTTAAAATCAACATTGTAAAAATTTGCCCAACAATATCTTGAAGAAATATAGAAAAAGATACTAAGTTTATATTTACTGCCAATAAAATAAGCTCTATTGACATAAGAATAACTATAACATTTTTTCTATTTAAAAATATTCCTATCATACCTAAAGAAAAAATAATTGAGCCAAGTACCAAATAGTGACCTAAACCAATTTCAATCATCAATTTTAACCCCCTCTTTAAAATTTACATCTACTAGTTTTACTGAGTCTTCTCGTTCTCTTGAGACTTGAGTAAAATAATTTTGTCTTTTTACCCCTTCACGTTTTCTATAGGTTAAAACTATTGCACCTATCATGGCTACTAATAAAATGACTCCAGAGATTTGAAATAAGTGTATATATTCTGTATACATAACATTACCTATCTGATGTGTATTTGTTAGTCCGCCATCTAAATTTAAAGAACGCGTATTTAAAAAAGAACTTTTATATTTCCATCCTCCAACCACGATAACAAGTTCAAGTAAAATTACGATGCTAATAACTAAGCCAATTGGAATATGACTTGATTTCTTAGATCCTCTTAACCAAGAAAGTTTTTGTTCAGAAACATTCATAATCATAACTACGAATAAAAATAATACTGCTACTGCCCCAACATATACTATTAGCATCATCATTCCTAAAAACTCTGCTCCCACCATAATAAAGAGGCAACCAATCGATACAAAATCAAGAATTAAAAAAAAAACTGCATGAACAGTATTTCTGGATACAACAACCATTATTGCGGATAAAATTGCAATTATTGAAAAAAAATAAAAAAATATTGCGTGTGCAATCATTAATTACCTGTAGGGCTTATCAAGCTTAATATTTTGTGCCAAAACAGATTCCCATCTATCTCCGTTGTCTAATAATTTTTCTTTATTATAATAAAGCTCTTCTCTTGTTTCTGTAGCAAATTCAAAATTTGGTCCCTGTACAATTGCATCAACAGGGCAAGACTCTTCACATAAGCCACAGTAAATACATTTCAGCATATCGATATCATACTTAGTAGTTTTTCTACTTCCATCTGGTCTTTCCTCGGACTCAATGGTTATGGCTTGGGCAGGACAAACTGCTTCACAGAGTTTACATGCTATACATCTTTCTTCTCCATTAGGGTATCTTCTTAGTGCATGCTCCCCTCTAAATCTTGGACTTATACTCCCTTTTTCAAATGGATAGTTTATAGTTTTTTTCCTTTTAAAAATTTCACTTATAGCAATTACTATAGATTTGATAAATTCTGATAAAAAAATAATCTTAAAAAATCTATTTAGCTTCATTAAAATCCCCTATTAGGTAATAAGTCAAAATAAACTAAAAAACTAGCAGTGAAAACTACATATAATAATGAGAAAGGTAAAAAGACTTTCCAACCGAGTCTCATTAATTGATCATACCTATATCTAGGAACTATTGCTTTAATAATGGCAAACATAAAAAAAAGAATAAATATTTTTAATATCATCCAAAAAACTCCAGGAATAACATTAAATGGATACATGTCTAATGGGGACAACCAACCGCCAAGGAAAAGAATTGAACCTAAAGCACACATTAATAAAATATTTGCATACTCCCCCAACCAAAACATTGCATACATCATTCCAGAGTATTCTGTTTGATAACCAGCAACTAGTTCTGCTTCCGCTTCTGGTAAATCAAATGGTGGTCTATTTGTTTCCGCTAAAGCCGATATAAAATAGATTACAAACATAGGGAACAGGGGTATTATAAACCATAATTTTTCTTGTGCTAAAACGATATCTTTCAGATTAAGTGATCCAACACACAAAAGAACGTTAATAATTATTATTCCTATAGAAACTTCATACGAAACCATCTGTGCAGCTGATCTTATTGCCCCCAAAAAAGGGTACTTTGAGTTAGATGCCCAACCTCCCATGATTATTCCGTAAACACCTAATGATGAAATAGCAAAAATATACAGTATTCCAACATTTATATTCGAAATAAATAATTTTTCACTTAGGGGTATTACGGCCCAAGCTGACAAAGCCAACGTCATTGTAATAATTGGAGCTAGTATAAATACTATTTTGTTTGCACTGGCAGGTATTATTATTTCTTTAAATATATATTTTAAGGCATCTGCTAAAGTTTGAAATAAACCAAAAGGCCCAACTACATTGGGACCTCTTCTTTTTTGAACGAAGCCCCAAACTCTTCTATCAAACCATACAATCATAGCCACCGAAACTAAAATTGGAACCAACAAAAGTAAAACTTTGTAAGTTTCATTGAAAAAAATATTTATGTATTCCATATTAAATTATTTCTTTAAATTATTAGATATTGCAGTTTTGCAATCGCTCATAGTTTTCGATGATCTTGCTATTGCATTGCTAAAATAATAGTCAATATGATCAATAATAATGTCATCATTTGAAAATTCACATTGATCAGGTTTTATGAGTTTCTTATTTATGTTTGGTAGCAAGTTATAATCGCTATGATTTTTAATATTTTTAATTGTGTCTTCCCTTAATTCCTTAAAATTTTTAAATTTTAAATCCTTATTCATCTTTTTGATAATCAAATTAAAAATTTTCCAATCTTCTTTTGAGTCGCCTGGCGGATAAGTTGCTTTGACACACTGTTGAAGTCTACCTTCCAAATTAATAAATAAACCTTCTTGTTCCGTATAAGCCGGGCTAGGGAAAATGATATCGGCTATTTGAGCCATTTTATCTCCATGGCTTCCTTGATAGATAATAAACTCATTCTTTTTTATAAAATCTAAATTATCTGAACCAACTAAATATAATAAATCAAATTCATTATTCTTAAGTTTGTGAAAAAAGCTAATGTCTGGGGTAAAAAAATTTAAATCTATTGCTCCTACTGTTGACGCATTTTTAGTTAAGACATTTAAAGCATTCCACTCATCGTTAATAAAATTATTTTTGAGAAGAAATGTTTTAAAAGATTCAAGAATAAATTTACCTGATTTAAGTGAAAGGGCTGACTCTCCAATTATAACCATAGGTTTTTTAGATTTTAGAAATAAAGAGTTGATTTCACTATTACCGTCAATAATATTTTTAATAGCTTCAGTATTATTTCCGATAACTTTGTAATCGTATGTAAGATCACCAGGAGAACCAATGGAAAATATTGGAATTTTCTTTGCCAAAAATGTTTTTCTTATTCTAGCATTAAGAATAGTTGCTTCGACTCTTGGATTAGTGCCAATTAAAAGTATAAAATCACTGTTCTCAATTTGACTAATTGATGTATTAAAAATATAATTCGATTTATCTTTATTATTAATATAAAAAAACTTTTCTCTAAAATCGTAATTTTTTGAACCAAGTAAGTTTAGAAAATTTTTAAAAGAATTTATTGTTTCTAAACTTGACATATCCCCTACATGGCCAGCTATAGATTTTGAATTTGCTTGATTGATTTTGTTTGATGCTAATTCTATAGCTTCATCCCAACTTACTTCGTTCAAGATACCATTCTTTCTTATATAAGGTTTGTCTATTCTCTGTTTAAGCAAACCATCGCAAGCAAATCTTGTTTTATCTGATATCCACTCTTCATTTATATTATTATTCAATCTTGGCAAAACTCTTTTTACTTCCCAACCATAGGTATCAATTCTTACATTTGATCCTACGGCATCCATAACATCTATTGTCTCAGTTTTTTTTAATTCCCATGGTCTGGCCTCAAATGCATACGGTTTGGATGTTAAAGCTCCAACTGGACAAAGATCAATAACGTTTCCTGATAGTTCAGACTCCATTGATTTTTCAAGATAAGTTGTTATCTGCATATCCTCTCCTCTTCCAATTGCACCTAATTCAGAAACGCCAGCAATTTCAGTTGCGAATCTTATACATCTGGTGCAATGGATACATCGGGTCATTTGAGTTTTAATAAGCGGACCCATATACTTATCTTCTACTTCTCTTTTATTCTCTTTAAATCTTGATTTATCAAAACCATAATATAAAGACTGATCTTGTAAATCACATTCACCTCCTTGATCACAAACTGGGCAATCTAAAGGATGATTTGCCAAAAGAAATTCCATAACTCCTTTTCTTGCCTTTTCAACCATTTTCGTATTAGTTTTAATACTCATTCCTTCAGCAGCTGGTAAAGCACAAGAAGCAATTGGTTTAGAAGATTTCTCCATTTCTACTAAACACATTCTACAATTTCCAGCTATTGAAAGGCGTTCGTGATAACAAAATCTCGGTATTTCAGCTCCAGCAATTTCACAAGCTTGCAAAACAGTCATACCATTTTCAAATTCAATATCTTTATTATTTATTTTAATTTTAGGCATCTTTTTCTAGTAAGTGTTGATCAACAAGATAAGGTATTTTTCTTTTCTTTTTAATTAAAGGTTCTGAAAAACATCTTTTATCTATCTCCTTTCTAAAATGTCTTAACAAACCCTGTACAGGCCACGCAGATCCTTCGCCAAATGCACAAATCGTATGACCTTCAATTTGTTTTGTTACTTCAGATAATAAATCTATATCTTCTTTAGTAGCCTCACCTTGAGCAGTTCTCTCTAAAATTCTCCACATCCAGCCAACCCCTTCTCTACAAGGTGTGCATTGACCACAGCTTTCATGCTTATAAAACTTAGCGATTCTAGCCATGCATTTAATAATATCTTGATCTTTATTGATGACTACTATTCCAGCAGTTCCAAGTCCACTTTTTGCTGCTACTAGGGAGTCAAAATCCATTTTTATATTGTCACAAATATCTTTTGGAATTAGTGGCATAGAGGAACCTCCTGGTATAACGGCTTGTAAATTTTTCCATCCTCCGACTACTCCTCCAGCATATTTTTCAATTAAAAATTTTAAAGGAACACCCATTTCTTCCTCTACATTACAAGGGTTGTTAACATTTCCAGAAATACAAAATATCTTAGTTCCTGTATTTTTAGGTCGGCCTAGTGAAGAAAACCATTTTCCTCCCCTTCTCAATATTGTGGGAATAATAGCAATGGTTTCCACATTGTTTACTATTGTTGGGCATCCATATAATCCAACTAAAGCAGGAAAAGGGGGTTTTAATCTTGGTAGACCCTTATTTCCCTCTAAACTTTCAAGCAAAGCGGTTTCTTCGCCGCAAATATAAGCACCGGCACCATAATGAATATAAATATCAAGATCCCATCCCGAATTGCATGCATTTTTTCCAATAAATTTTTTCTCATATGCTTCGTCTATTGCTTCTTGAAGTCTCTGACCTTCACTAACATACTCACCTCTTATATAAATGTAACAAACATGAGCACTTACAGCGTAAGACGAAATTAAACATCCCTCTATCAATTTTTGAGGTTCGAATCTTAATATATCTCTATCTTTACACGTTCCAGGTTCTGACTCATCAGCATTAATAATCAGATAATGAGGTCTAGATCCAACTTTTTTTGGCGCGAACGACCATTTCAAACCAGTTGGAAAACCAGCTCCTCCTCTGCCACGTAATTCTGATGTCTTTATTTCATTAATAATCCAATCTTTTCCCTTACCAATTATTTCTTTTGTGTTTGACCAATCTTTTCTTTTTATAGAGTCCTCTATTGACCAACCATTTTGATTGTATAAATTTGTAAAAATTTTATTTTCCTCTTTAAGCATTATTTGCACCATTAATTTTATTGTTTTCTGGAGCGCTACTATTTCTATTTCTTGATGAACCTGGATTAATAGGCTTGTCTTCTAAAAATGAGTCTATAATTTTATCTGTACTTTCCTTATTTAAATCCTCATAATAAAAGTTATTCACTTGCATCATTGGTGCATTTACACAAGCCCCGAGACATTCTACTTCAGTCCAAGAACACATTCCATTTTCTGAAATTTCATTTTGATTTTTAGATATTTTATTTTGACAAGATTTAACTATTTGTCCTGCCCCTCTTAATAAACATGGGCTTGTGGTACAAACTTGTAAGAAATACTTCCCAACAGGAGCTAAATTATACATCGTGTAAAAAGTAGCAATTTCATAAACATTTATATAAGGCATTGATAGAAATTTACCTATGTATTTCATTGCCGCTAACGGTATCCAGTTAGAATTCTGCTTTTGAGCTAAATACAGTAAAGGCATAACTGCACTTTTTTTATTCTTTTCTGGATATTTTTTCAAAATTTTATTAGCAATTTCCAAGTTTTCTTTCGAAAATTCAAAATTATCTGGTTGTTGATCATGAACTTTTTTTACACTCATCTATCAACCTCACCAAAAACAATATCCATTGATCCCAGAACTGCTGGGACGTCTGCTAACATATGACCTCTAATTATATAATCCATAGCCTGTAAGTGAGAAAAACCTGGTGCTCTTATTTTACATCTATACGGCTTATTGCTTCCATCGGATATAAGATAAACACCAAATTCTCCTTTTGGAGCTTCTACTGCTGAGTATATTTCACCTCTTGGAACTCTATATCCTTCAGTAAATAATTTAAAATGATGAATCAAAGCTTCCATTGACTGTTTTAGTTCATCTTTTTTTGGAGGAGAAATCTTGTTGTCAATATTTTTTATAGGTCCTACAGGAATCCTTTTTAGACACTGCTTGATTATTTTTACACTTTCCCTCATTTCTTCCATTCTACATAGGTATCTATCGTAACAATCTCCATTTTTTCCTACAGGTATTTTAAAATCTAATTCTTCATAACATTCATATGGCTGAGATTTTCTAAGATCCCATGCAATACCCGAGCCTCTTAGCATAACTCCGGAAAAACTATGAGCGACTGCTTCGTCTTTTGTCACAACACCGATCTCTACATTTCTTTGTTTAAAAATCCTGTTATCTGTAAGAAGATTTTCTAAATCATTTATTATTTTTGGAAATTTTTCACAAAATATACCTATATCATCTAAAAGATTTTTAGGAACATCTTGATGGACACCACCAGTTCTAAAATAATTAGCGTGCAATCTGGATCCAGATGCTCTTTCATAAAAAGTCATTAGAGTTTCTCTTTCTTCAAAACCCCATAGGGATGGGGTGAGAGCTCCTACGTCCAATGCTTGAGTAGTTACATTTAATAAATGGCTTAAAATTCTACCTATTTCACAAAATATAACTCTTAAATATTGTGCTCTTATTGGAACTTCTATGTTCAATAGTTTTTCTGTTGCTAGGGCAAATGCATGTTCTTGGTTCATTGGTGCCACATAATCTAATCTATCGAAATATGGTAATGCTTGAGTATAAGTTTTGTGTTCAATTAACTTCTCGGTTCCTCTGTGAAGTAAACCAATATGTGGATCTGCTTTTTCTACAAGTTCTCCATCAAGTTCTAGAATAAGCCTTAGAACACCGTGTGCAGCCGGATGTTGAGGGCCAAAATTAAGATTCAAGGTTTTTTTTTGTTTAGTCATTTTTCTTTACACTTTTTTTTGCTTCTTCAATATATTTTGTTCCTTCCCATGGACTTTCAAAATCAAAATTTCTATAGTCTTGTTCAAGTTTAACTTGCTCATAAATTACTTTTTTATCTTTTTCGCTATATCTCACCTCATTAAATCCAGTCAATGGAAAATCTTTTCTAAGTGGATGGCCGACAAAGCCATAATCAGTAAGAATTCTTCTCATATCTGGATGGTTTTTAAATTTTATTCCATACATATCAAATACTTCCCTTTCCATCCAGTTAGCTGATGGATAAAGTTTTATAATAGAGGGAACTTTTTCATCTGATTGACAATTAATAAAAACTTTTACTCTTAAATTATTTTCATGACTTAAAAGAAGATAATATATTTTAAATCTAATTTCTGAATTCGGATAATCTACACCCACAATATCTATAAGCTGTTTGAACTTACAATTTTCATCTGTTTTTAAGAATAGTAAAGTTGAGTATAGATTTTCTATTGAAACGTTAATTAAAATCTCACCAAATTCAATATCAGATTTTATAATTTTACTTGTTAGTTCTGAGTTTATCAGTTTGTTTAAATTGACTATATTCATATAAGTTATCTTTTTTGAGTGCCTTCTCTTCTAATTTTTTTTTGAAGCTGAAGTATTCCGTATAGTAAAGACTCTGCTGATGGAGGACATCCAGGAACATAAATATCTACTGGCACAATCCTATCGCAACCCCTTACTACTGAGTAAGAATAGTGATAATAGCCACCACCATTTGCACAGCTACCCATTGAAATAACGTATCTTGGTTCTGGCATTTGATCGTATACTTTTCGTAAAGGAGCAGCCATTTTATTTGTCAAAGTACCTGCAACAATCATTACATCCGATTGCCTTGGTGAAGCTCTTGGAGCAGCGCCAAATCTTTCAAGATCATATCTTGGCATTGAAGTTTGCATCATTTCTACAGCACAACAAGCTAGACCAAATGTCATCCAGTGTAGTGATCCGGTCCTCGCCCATTTTATTAAATTTTCCGAAGAAGTTGTAACAAAACCTTTTTCGCTAAAATCTTTAGCTATTTTCTTAAATTCTTCAGGAATTTGTTTTTCTTTATCTTTAAAATTTGAAAATCCTAATCCCATTCTAAAGCACCTTTCTTCCATTCATAAATAAAACCAATTGTTAGGGTAAACAAAAAAATTAACATTGAGTAGAAACCCAAAAGACCAATATTTCCCAATGAAATAGCCCAAGGAAAAAGAAATGCAATTTCTAAATCAAAAATAATGAATAGTATTGCTACCAGATAAAATCTTACATCAAATTGTATTCTTGAATCGCTAAAAGCGTCAAAACCACATTCGTAAGCTGAAAGTTTTTCAGGATCCGGGTTATTTGGCGCTGCTAAAAAATTTACAAAAATAAAACCTAAACTTAGTAATAAAGATATAATTACAAAGATTATAATTGATAGGTAATCTGATAAAAAATCAAATAGCATTTTGTTTTATAAATATGTACCCCAATACATAATTGCTTGAGGATTTTCATATTAAATTGTCTTATTTATATAATATTTATAATCATTAAGACAGATTTTTGAAGTGCGTTATAGTGTGATGTGTTATCAACTTTTGAAAATAATTCTCAATAGCAGACATTTTAGGAAAATCTTTGTTGATTTTTGGGGGTTTTAATCCTTTTCAAATTTGTTTTTATAATCTACTAACAAATCTGTAGGTTGATCATCTTTGTACATTAGAAAATTCTCACAAACCAAGACATCTAAATTTGTTCCCATGAAGCATTTAAATGCATCTTCTATTGAACATACGATAGGCTCTCCTCTAACATTAAAAGAAGTATTAACTAATATTGGGCACCCAGTTAATTCATTAAATTTTTTTATCAAATTAAAATATCTTGGATTAGTTTCCTTGTGAACAGTTTGAATTCGAGCAGAATAATCAACATGTGTTACTGCTGGTATTGAAGATCTTTTGATATTGAGTTTTTCAATACCGAAAAGATTTTTATCCTTTTCTGTCATAGGAATTTGGATATTTTTGTTTAAATCAGAAACTAACAACATGTATGGGCTATCACTATCTAAATCAAACCATTTATTAAGTTCCTCTCTGAGAATAGAAGGTGCAAAAGGTCTAAAACTTTCTCTAAATTTTACTTTTAAATTTAGATTTTTTTGCATTTTATCTGATCTAGGATCAGCTAAAATTGACCTACCGCCGAGAGCTCTTGGCCCAAACTCCATTCTTCCTTGAAACCATCCTACAGTTTTTTGATTTTTTAACTCATTTGCTACTGTGTTAATAAGGTCATCATCATTCTTCATAATATATTTAGCTCTAAGATTTTTTAAGTTTTCCTCAATGTTTTTATTAGTAAATGAAGGTCCAAGATAAGATCCATTCATAGAATCTATTTTTTGATCTATTATTCTTTTGTTTTTAAGTTCTTGATACCAGAATGCTAATGCTGCTCCTAATGATCCACCAGCATCACCCGAAGCTGGTTGAAACCAAATTTTTTCAAAAATTTTATTTTTTAATATTTTTCCATTAGCAACACAATTTAAGGCTACGCCACCTGCCATACATAAATTTCTTATATTGGTTTCTTTAACTATTGAATTTGTAATTTTTAAAACAATCTCTTCTGTTACTCCCTGTATTGATGCAGCTATGTCCATATGAAATTGTGTTAACAAATCTTTTTCAGGATTTCTTACTTTTTGGCCAAATAATTTTTCAAATTTATTATTTGTCATTGTTAGGCCAGTCGTGTAATTAAAATATTTCATATTAAGACGAAAAGATCCGTCGTCTTTGAGATCAATAATTTTTTTTAAAATAATATCTTTGTATTTAGGAATTCCATAAGGTGCTAAACCCATTAGTTTGTACTCCCCGCTATTAACTTTAAAACCTAAATAATAAGTGAATGCTGAATAGAGTAGACCTATAGAATGAGGAAAATGAATTTCTTTAACCATTTTAATATTATTTTCTTTTCCAATAGCAACTGTCGTGGTCGGCCACTCACCGACGCCATCTAAAGTTAATATAATAGCTTCCTTAAATGGAGATGGAAAAAAAGCACTGGCTGCATGACTAAAATGATGTTCTGAAAAACTAATTTTGCTTATATCATTAAATTCATTGTCTTGTTCCTTAAGTTTATCAAATAAATATTTTTTTTGAAAAAGTTTTTCTCTCAACCAAATTGGCATTGACATAGAAAATGACGTAAAACCTTTAGGAGCAAATGCCAAATAAGTTTCGAGAAGTCTCTCAAATTTTAAAAATGGTTTTTCAAAAAAAACTATATGATCAATATCTCTTAGTTTAAGATTGGAATAATTTAAAACAAATTTAATAGCATTATACGGATACCTAGCGTCATGTTTTTTTCGTGAAAACCTTTCTTCCTGTGCAGCAGATATTATTTTACCATCAATTATTAGCGCTGCTGCGCTGTCATGATAAAATGCTGAGATACCTAATATAGATTTCACTTAAAAAATTGTATATATAAATGGGGCTACCGCTGAACCCTGACTTAAAACTATTAAAATTCCAAATAAGGCTAAAACAATAATTATCGGTAAAAGCCAATATTTTTTTCTTTCTTTTAAAAATTCCCAAAACTCTTTTATAAAACTAATCATTAAAATTGTTTTTTCATTGAACCAATATTTTTTTCTCTTTTGATCCAGTATGATTTATTTTTGTTAAACTTCATATTGAGTAAATCTTTACCTAATAAACGCATTAACAGTCCTATTGGCGTTATTATTATAAAATAAATTACAGCCATAACTATAGGGGCTATAACCATACCTAGTAATTCACCAAACTTTACCCAAGCCTTATTTAATGGAGTGAGTATTCTTGAATTAAGTGACCCTAAAATTAAAAAAATAGTCGATATAACTAAAGCCCAAATTCTAAAAGTTTCACCATTTAAAATTGGCCAAATTGCAATTAACAAGAAGACTATAAAAAAAAGTATTCCAAAGCTTCTATTCGAACTAATTTTTTTCATAAAAGTTTTTATATAACATTTTTTTTACCTAAACCATCTTACTGGCGGG
>CETM01008206.1_pt1 | contig 23966 bp, 27 predicted proteins | sample 361451 | NCBI WGS metagenome assembly CETM01 (sample SAMEA2622690, study PRJEB7988) | marine metagenome | isolation source: saline water (ENVO:00002010), including
ATCCCAACCTTGTTATAACCAGCATCTACGTAATGAATTTCACCAGTCACTCCTCCAGCCATATCACTTAGTAGATATAAAGCTGAATTACCTACATCAAGATTATCAACATTCCTTTTTAAAAAAGAATGATCAGCATTCCACTTATATAGGAATTTTGCATCTCCAATTGCTGATGCTGCTAATGTTTTAATTGGCCCTGCGCTAATTGCATTAACCCTAATACCTTTAGAACCCAAATCTCTTGCTAAGTATTTTACGCTTGCTTCAAGCGCAGCTTTACAAACTCCCATAACGTTGTAATTAGGGATTGCTTTATTAGCTTCATAACTTAGTGTAATCATACTGCCACCAGTTTTCATAATTTTTGATGCTTCTTTTGCAACTTCAGTAAATGAAAAACATGAAATTAACATACTTCTTAAAAAGTTTTCTCTAGTTGTATTTAAATATTCTCCAGATAATTCAGATTTATCCGAAAAAGCAATTGCATGGACTATAAAATCTATTTCACCCCATTTAGATTTTATATCTTCAAATAATTTTACTACTTCTTCTTTCTTTTCAACATCACAACTAAAAGTAACTTTTGAATTTAATTTTTCAGCTAATGGAATAACTCTTTTTTTTAAAGCCTCCCCAAGATAGGTGAATGCAAGTTCAGCACCTGCTTCAGATAATTTTTGAGATATACCCCACGCAATAGACCTTTCGTTAGCAACCCCCATTATCAAACCTTTTTTACCTTTCATTAAATCCATACTAAACCTTTTCAAAAACTAGAGTTGCATTTGTTCCACCAAAACCAAAACTATTTGACATAATTGAATTAAGACTAACATTTTTTTCAACCTTTGTAACGATAGGATACTTTTTCGCTTCATCGTCCATATCAGTTATATTTGCAGATGCTGCAATAAAATTGTTCTTCATCATAATTAAACTATAAATAGCTTCGTGGACTGAAGTTGCGCCAAGCGAATGACCAGCCAAAGATTTCGTAGAACTTATTTTTGGTTTATAATCCTTAAAAGCTTCGCCTACTGCTTTTAATTCAGTTATATCTCCAACAGGAGTTGAAGTTCCATGAGTATTTATATAATCAATTTTATTTTTAGACGTGTTCAACGCCATTTTCATACATCTAACAGCACCTTCTCCAGATGGAGCTACCATGTCATAACCATCAGATGTAGCACCATATCCAGTTAATTCTGCATATATTTTTGCACCTCTTGCTTTAGCATGTTCATATTCTTCTAGTACTAAAACTCCACCACCTCCAGCAATTACAAATCCATCTCTAGTTTTGTCGTAAGGTCTAGAGGCTTTTTCAGGAGTATCATTATACTTTGATGATAAAGCAGTCATTGCATCAAACATCGCAGTCATCGCAAAATGAACTTCGTCACTACCCCCTGCAAAAATAATTTTTTGTTTACCCAGCTGAATTAATTCCATTGCATTTCCAATACAATGGCCACTAGTTGCACAAGCAGAGCTTATTGTATAATTAACTCCTTTAATTTTAAATGGAACTGCTAAAGTTGCAGATGCAGTGCTAGACATTGTCCTTGGCACAACAAAAGGACCCATTCGTTTTGGACTTTTTGCTCTAGTTTTGTCTGCAGCGAGAATAACATTTTCAATTGATGGTCCGCCTGAGCCCATAATCATACCTGTTAAAATATTACTTACATATTTTTCTTCAAGTCCCGAGTCCTTAACCGCTTCAGCCATCGATATATAATTGTAAGCTGAGCCCGGACCCATAAATCTGATAAATTTTCTATCAACGTGATCTTCTAATTTAATTTTTGGTTTTCCATGTACATGGCTTTTTAAATTATATTCTTTATATTCCTCAGAAAAAGAAATTCCTGATTTTGAGTTTATTAATGAGTCAAAAACCTCTTTTTGGTTATTGCCTAAGCATGATACTACGCCTATTCCTGTTACAACTACTCTCTTCATTTAAACAATCCTACTTTAAGATTTTCTGCAGAATAAATTTTTTTACCATCTACTGATAAAATTCCGTTAGCCAAACCAACTGTTGTACCTTCTTTAATTAAAATTCTTTTCATATTAATATCATAGTTGGCCTTTTTAGCATTTCTTAAAACTTCCCCTGTAAATTTTACTGAGCTAACTCCTAATGCTCTTCCTCTTCCTGGATTCCCAAGCCATCCAAGATAAAATCCAACTAACTGCCACATTGCATCTAAACCTAAACAACCTGGCATTACCGCATCATCTTTAAAGTGACAATCAAAAAACCATAAATCATTTTTAATATCCAATTCTGCTTTTATTATTCCTTTTTTAAATGTACCGTTATTTTCACTAATTTCCGTTATTCTGTCAAACATGAGCATTGGAGGCAACGGCAGCTTAGCATTTCCTGGACCAAAAAGTTGGCCATTTCCACAGCTAATTAAATCATCATAATTAAATGAATTTTTTTTCATTTCTTTTTTAACCTTAATACTTGATTATGGCATATTATAATATAAATTTAGTTTAGAATAATTATAAAATGAAAAATACATCAGAATACATAGAAAAACTTAGAAATTCTGGCTTAAGACCTACAAAACAAAGGATTAAAATTTGTGAAGTTTTATTTAATAGACCAGATACTTTTCATTTTTCGATAAATGATTTGATGAAAGTCATAAAGGAAAAATTTAATACAGATATTGCTTTAGCGACAGTATACAACACAATACATGCTTTTAAAAAAAAAGGATATTTAAAACAAATTTCAATTAATTCAGATCAGAGTTACTTCGATACTAATACTTCTGACCATCACCATTTTTATGATTTAGATAAAAATCAACTTATAGATATTCATGGGTATGAAGTTGGACCAATAAAGATTAACAGACAAATTCCTGAAAAGAGAGTAAAATCAATTGAGGTTCTCGTAAAACTTGAGACAAAAAAATAAAATATTTTATAATTTCCCTTTTTAAAATCATTCTAAACTATTGACTTCCTAAATTAGAATGATTATAAATTATTCAATGAGTGCGGAATCTAACAAAAACAATTTTAAACGAACAGAATTAGGCAAATGTCCTTTTACCGGTGCAGGAACACCTGCAAAATTTCAAGCAGGAAAAGGAAAGACAAACAGAGAGTGGTGGCCAAATAGTCTTAATTTAAAAATTTTAAGTCAACATTCTTCTTTAGTCAATCCAATGGATAAAAATTTTAATTATTCTAAAGAATTTAAGAAGTTAAATTTTAAAGCTCTTAAAAAAGATTTAATAAAACTAATGACAGACTCACAAGATTGGTGGCCAGCTGATTACGGTCATTATGGTCCTTTATTTATAAGACTTGCTTGGCACGCTGCAGGAACTTACAGAACAGGTGATGGTAGAGGTGGAGCCGGTACTGGAAATCAACGTTTTGCACCTCTAAATAGTTGGCCAGATAATGTGAATTTAGATAAAGCAAGATTACTCCTTTGGCCTATTAAAAAAAAGTATGGAAAAAAAATATCTTGGGCAGATTTGTTTATTCTAGTTGGTAACGTAGCTCTTGAAACTATGGGATTTAAAACTTTTGGTTTTGGAGCCGGAAGAGTCGATATTTGGGAGCCCGAAGACGATATATATTGGGGATCAGAAAAAGAAATGTTAGCTGTTGAAAGATACAGTGGAAAAAGAGATTTAGAACAGCCCTTAGGTGCATCGCATATGGGTTTAATATATGTCAATCCACAAGGTCCTGACGCAAACCCTGATCCATTATTAGCTGCCCATGATATAAGAGAAACTTTTGGTAGAATGGCAATGAATGATTATGAAACTGTTGCGCTTGTAGCTGGAGGTCATACTTTTGGTAAATCACATGGGGCAGCACCTGAATCACATAAAGGACCTGATCCCGAGGGTTCAAGAATTCAAGATCAAGCAACTGGATGGAATAGTAATTATAAATCTGGAAAAGGTGTAGACACAATAAGTAGTGGCATTGAGGGAGCATGGACCCAAAAACCAACTAAATGGGATATGGGTTATTTTGATTGTTTATTCAATCATGAATGGGAATTAACAAAAAGCCCTGCAGGCGCTCATCAGTGGACGCCTAAAAAAAATGGTCAAAAAATTAAAATGGTACCCGATGCGCATGATAAAACTAAACAACATCCCCCAATGATGCAAACAACTGATTTATCATTAAGAATGGACCCTAGCTATGGGCCTATATCAAAACATTTTTATAAAAATCCTAAAGAGTTTGCAGATGCTTTTGCAAGAGCTTGGTTTAAACTTACCCACAGAGATATGGGTCCCAAAGCATGTTATTTAGGAAAAGAAGTTCCCAAAGAGGAATTAATATGGCAAGACCCTATAGAAAAACAAAAATATAAGCTTAAGAAACAAGATGTAAAAAATCTCAAATCGAAAATTTTAAGTTCAGGTCTTTCAATATCTGAACTTGTTTCAACAGCTTGGGCATCAGCTTCTACTTTTAGATCTTCAGATAGAAGAGGAGGAGCTAACGGAGCTAGAATCAGATTAGAGCCACAAAAGAATTGGGAAGTAAATAATCCAACTCAACTTTCCGGAGTTTTAAAAAAATTGGAAAAAATTAAAAAGAATTTTGATACCAAAAAGAAAACAGTCTCAATAGCTGATTTAATAGTTTTGTCTGGAAATGTTGGTATAGAAAAAGCTGCAAAAAAAGCTGGTAAAAAAGTTGAGATACCTTTTCTACCTGGTCGTGGAGATGCAACTCAAAAACAAACAGATATTCATTCCTTCAATTTATTAGAGCCTTTAGCTGACGGTTTTAGAAATTATCTAAAATCTGGCAAATCTATAACTTCAGCTGAGGAAAAACTTGTGGATAAAGCTCAATTAATGGGTTTAACTGCTCCCGAAATGACAGTGCTCGTTGGTGGATTAAGAGTTTTAAATACTAATTTTGATAATTCTAAAAACGGTGTTTTCACGAAAAATCCAGGAGCACTTACTAATGATTATTTTATAAATCTTCTAGATATGAACATCACTTGGAAAGAAATAGATGAAAAAGACGAATTTTTCGAAGGAAAAGACCGTAAATCGAATAAAATAAAGTGGAAAGGTTCAAGAGTTGATTTGATATTTGGTTCAAATTCTCAGCTTAGAGCTATTTCAGAAGTTTATGCATGCGAAGACTCAATGCCAAAATTTATTAATGATTTTGTAAATGCATGGACTAAAGTTATGAATTTAGATCGTTTTGATGTAAGGTATAATTAATATATGACTGAGTTAACTTCTGGAATATTTAACAGTGCAAAAGATATTTTTTCGAATAATAAGGGATCAATACTTCGAACAATTATATATACCATTGGACACTTTGCTATAGCCATAATTTGTTTAATGCTTATTGCAGATGTATCTTTTTTTATAGCGTTAACAGATGCAATAGTAGAGCCATTAGCTAATTCGGTTTGGTATTTTATACTAGACAAATGGTGGGCTAGCAGAAAAAAAAATTAATCAATTAATCCCCAAACTTGGGAATTTAAAATCCATCCTGCATAGTTTTCTGTCTTAATTTTACACCAATTTATCTTACATTTTTTAACCAATACTAGCCTTCCACTTTGAAGTTTTAGAATAGGTTTTGAGAATTTATTTGGTTTTTTAAAAACAATTTTATCTTCAAGAATAATTAAAGATTTTGAGGGTTTAAGTTGTGAAATATGGATCCAACCACTATTTTTTTTATGATCAATAATTTTTCTAAAATTTTCTTTTTTATCAATAACTTTTACTGGTAAATAAATCTTTTTATAAATAAATTTAATTTTATTTTCAAGACTTGGACCATATCTAACGTTAACCTTATTATTCTTAAGCATAAGAAAATAATCTTTTTCTATAGAATAAGCATTAATATTTAAAAAAAAAATTAAAAAAAAAATTAATATTCGCATACACAATTTTTTTTTCTATTAAATTTTGAATTTTTAAATGTCATTTTTAACAAATCAATAATCAATATTTTACCCTTTTCACATTTTCCAATTTTTAAAACTTTACGCAAAACTTCATTTGATTGAATACATCCTACAACACCAGCAACAGGCCCCATCACACCTTCTTGTTCACAATTTAAAATTTCATCAGACGGAATATCTTGATAAAAACATTTTAAACAGGGTTCATTTTTTTTACTAAAATCAAAGGTAAAAATATGTCCATTAAATTTACTTATTGCACCAACAATAAATTTTTTTTTAAACTTAAATGAAAGTTTATTTAAGACAAGTTTACTTTTAAAATTATCAGTCCCATCTACTATTATATCAAATTTTTTAATTATGTTTTTAGACCTTAAATCCTCTATTTTTTTTTTAAATACTGTTATTTTAATATTCGGGTTTATTTTATTTAATTTTTCTTTAACAACTTCTACTTTGAATTTACCTATGTCTCTAACATCAAAAAAAGTTTGTCTATGTAAATTTGATAAAGATACTTTATCGAAATCTGCTATTCCTATTGTACCCACACCACTTCTGGATAAGTAATCGGCAACTGGACAACCTAGACCGCCTAAACCTACTATGAGAACTTTTGAATTGTTAAGTAATTGTTGTCCTTTAAAACCGATATCTTTTAAGATTATCTGACGAGAATATCTTTCAAAAAAATTATTATTATGCTTTTTGTTCATTTACCAGTTGATCCAAAACCCCCATCACCTCTTATGGTTTCAGGTAAATCATCAACCTCTAAAAAATCTATTTTTAATATTGGGACTAATACCATCTGAGCAATTCTATCTCCATTTTTTACTAAAAAATCTGATTTACCATGATTAAATAAAATTACTTTTATTTCTCCTCTGTAATCAGAGTCTATAGTTCCGGGTGTATTGAGCACACTTATTTGTGACTTAGCTGCTAGTCCAGAGCGGGGTCTTATTTGCAATTCATGGTTTTTTGGAATACCAACCGAAATACCCGTAGGTATTATATCTGACCTTCCAGGACTAATAAGCACTTCTTTTTCAATAAATGCGATTAAATCAACACCAGAGGCTCCTACCGTTTTATATGATGGAATTTCAGCTTTTGAATGTATTTTTTTAATTAAAACTTTTGTCATAAAATTAATTTAAACTTAAAACTAATTTTTTAACAATTTTATCTGCAATTTCTTTTTTACTATTTTTTGAAATCTTTTCAATTTTATTTTTTTTTGTAATTATTGATATTTCATTAAAGTCAGAGTCTAACCCAAATGAATTATTTGAAACATTATTTGCAATAATCCAGTCACAGTTTTTTTCATCTAGTTTTTTTTGTGAGTTTCTAATTAAATCGTTAGTTTCAGCAGAAAATCCTATAACGATTTTTGGTCTAAGCGAATTATGTTTTGACACATATGAAAGAATATCCCTATTTTTTTCTAAGTTTAAAATATTTAAATCATCTTTTTTAATCTTTTCATTTCTCGAATCTTTAATTTTCCAATCTGAAACTGCAGCAGAAAAAATAGCAACATCTACCGGAAGATTCTCAAGAGTTTTTTTAAACATTTGATCTGTAGTCTCAACATTAACTTGTTTAATACCGTCAAGTTTTTTTAAATTAGTTGGGCCAGATATTAGGGTAGTTTCAAAACCATGGTCTCTTAAAGATTTCGCAATTTCATGTCCCTGTTTACCACTAGATTTATTTGAGATAAATCTAATTGGATCGATATATTCTCTAGTTGGTCCAGACGTTACTAATGCTCTAAATTTTTTATTACTTGATGAAAAATAATTTTTCAGAACGTCAAATATTTTTTCTGGCTCAGACATTTTACCTTCACCAAATTCTCCACAAGCCATGTCTCCAATTTCAGGACCTATAAATTTATAGCCATAATCAATTAATTTCTTTATATTATCTTTATTAGACTGATGTTCCCACATTCTTACATTCATTGCCGGAGCTAAAATTATATTTTTATCAGAAGCTAAAACCACCGTTGATGCTAGCTCATCAGCTAATCCATAACTTAATTTAGATATGGTATTTGCAGTAGCTGGTGCTATTAAAATTACATCTGCCCATCTAGATAAGGCAATATGATCCATTTCTGCTTCATTTTCATGATTGAATAATTCAGAATATACTTTTTCATTTGATAAAGATGTTACTGATAAAGGTGTAACAAATTTGTGAGCATTTTTTGTAAGTATTGTTTTTATATGAACATTATTTTTTCTAAGAATTCTAATTAACTCAAGGCTTTTATATGCGGCTATGCCACCACATATAATTAGCAGTATTTTTTTTCCTTCCAAATTATTCATAATTAGAATTAAAATACTAATAAACCAAAAATTACAAGTAGTAATATTGCTAAAATACTTTGATTTCTAAATGATGTTATTTCTAGTTCTTTCTCTTTTAATGCTGAATATGAATTAGAGTTTTGTGGAATTTGACCACTAGCTAAATATGTAAGTGCTTGGTTAGCTTTGTCCATTATTTTTGGTAAATCGGGTAATTTTTTTATTACTTCAGATGTTTCTGATAAAGTCTCTTTAATATTATTTAATGGATCTTTTGTAGTTTTAAGCCAATTCTCCAAAACAGGTTTAGATGTTATCCAAATGTTTGTATTAGGGTTTAGTTTTCTAGCTACGCCCTCAACAACAACCATTGTTTTTTGAAGCAAAAGTAATTGAGGCTGTGTCTGCATATTAAACTTTTCTGTAATATCAAACAATTGTTTAAGTAATTTTCCGCCAGATATATCTTTAACACTTTGCCCAAAAATCGGTTCACCTATAGATCTCAAGGCTTGAGCTAATTCATCTATTTGAACTGATTGAGGTACTAGGCCAGCTAATAAATGCACTTCAGCAACTTTCTTATAATCTCTTTGTATAAAACCATATAATATTTCTGCTAAGAATCTTCTATTAGGTTTATCAATTCTACCCATAATTCCAAAATCTATAGGAACTATTTGACCAGCATCATTAATAAATAAATTTCCCTGATGCATATCTGCGTGAAAAAATCCATCTCTTACAGCGTGTCTCAAAAAATGTTGTATAATGTCAGATGCTATATTATCAGTATTTATTTCCTTTTTTTCTATTAAGTCTTTTTCTCTTATTGAGACTCCATCTATCCAATCCAAAGTTAAAACTTCTTCACTTGTAAAATTCCAATAAATTTTTGGAACTAAAAAACCAATATCATTTTTTGTATTTTCAGAAAACTCGTTTGCAGCAGCAGCTTCAAATCTCAAGTCCATTTCATGATTTGTGATTTCTTTTAATAAAAAGACAACTTCCATAAGTCTTAATCTTTTGGTTTTTTTAACAAAACTTTCAATTAAGTATGCTAGTAACATTAAAGCATCAATTTCTTCATTAAATATCTTTTTTATGTTTGGTCTTAAAATTTTAATTGCTACATCTTTAATTGTTCCATTATCATTAATATTTGCTTTATGTACTTGTGCTATTGATGCTGCTGCCACAGGTTCACTAAAATTTAAAATTGAAGAATAAGTTTCGTCCCCTAGATTATTTTTCAGTATAGATTTAGCATCACCAGTGGAAAATGGAGGAAGTTTATCCTGAAGTTTTTCAAGCTGAGAAGATAATTTATCACCAATAATATCTGGTCTGGTAGCTAAAAATTGACCAAGTTTAATAAAAGTTGTTCCCATCTCCTCTATGGATTTACATAATTTTTCACCATCGTTTAAATTTATATAATCTTTTTTTTTACTACTAATTGATAGTGACAATAAATTGAAGAATAACTTAATGAAAAATGGAGGTCTATGTATTTTATAAAAAATTTCTAATGCATCTGATGTAGCAAGCTTCCTTGCTATTTTAAACAAAATGAATATTTTTTTTATCATTATAACTTCCAACCGTAGTGAATTGAAACTATTCCTCCACTAAGATTTCTATAACCACAATTTTTAAATTGATTTTTAATCAAAATATTTTTTAATTGTTCTTGATTTACAAATTTATCAATACTTTTTATTAAATATTTATATGGCTCATCTTCTCCAACCACTACTTTACCTATTTTAGGTATTAATTTTGAGTAGAATTTATAAAATTTGTCCAGATTGTCATTCTCTATTTTTGAAAATTCTAAACAAAGGAATTTTCCTCCTACTTTCAAAACCCTGTAAGCTTCCGAAATACTTTTGTTAATATCACCAGTATTTCTTAAACCAAAGCTTATTATATAATAATTAAATGATTTATCAGGGGCTTTTAGCTTTTCAGCGTAAGATAATTTATATTTTATATTTTTATAAGTAGACAATTTTTTTTTTGCTAGATTTAACATTTTTTGATTAGGATCTACGCATAAAATTTCAGAACAGCTTTTCGTCATTTCCAAATAAATTTTTGGTATATCACCTGTCCCACACCCTACATCAATTAATTTTTTGGATTTAGAAGGATTTAACATATGTATCAGCTCCTTTTTCCAATATCGATGAGCACCTAAAGACATTAGGTCATTCATTAGATCGTATTTATTAAAAACTTTATCAAATACACCTTTTACATAGTTTTTATTTTTTTGAATTTTTTGAAGCATGTTTTTATATTTATAATAATATAATACGAAATGCCAGAATTGCCAGAAGTAGAAATAGTCAAACAGTCACTAGAAAAAAGAGTTATTAATAAATCTATTAACTCTGTTTTAATAAAGAATAAGAATTTAAGATACAAAATTCAGGATAATTTTATTGCAAAAATTAGAAAAAAAAAAATTTTAAAAGTTTTGAGAAGATCAAAATATTTAATTCTGGAATTTGAAAAAGAACAATTTTTATTAATACATTTTGGAATGTCTGGTACTTTACATCTAATAAATAAAAAAAAAAATAACTCAAAAACAAACTTAAGTTTCTATAATTCTCAAATTTTACCTAAAAAACATAATCACGTAATATTAAAACTCCAAAATTTTAAATTAGTTTATAATGATCCAAGAAGATTTGGATTTTTTAAATATTTTTCATCGAAAGAAAATATTGAAAATTATTTAGACAAACTAGGAATTGAACCTCTAGATAAAAGATTTAATTTTTTCTTTTTAAAAAGAATAATGTTAAATAAATCTAAAAATATTAAAAATTTCTTGCTTGATCAAAAGTATATAGCAGGTATTGGAAATATATATGCTAATGAAATTCTTTACCTATCTAAAATTAACCCACAAAAAAAAACGTATAATCTAAAAGACAATGAAATTAAAAATTTAATAAAATTTTCGAAAAGAGTTTTAAGAATTGCAATTAAAAAAGGTGGATCATCAATTAGGAATTTCGTAAATACGAAAGGAAAAACTGGTTTATTTCAAAATGAATTTAAAGTATACGATCGAGAAACCAAATACTGTCTTAGAAAACTTTGTAAAGGAAAAATTAAAAGATTTTTTCTTTCTAACAGATCAACATTTGTATGTAGTTATTGTCAAAAATAAATAAATAATTTTATTGACCAATAGGATTTTGACAGTTATACAATCGCGCTTATGGCAAATTTAAAATCTGCGATTAAAAGAGTTAAACGTATAAAAAGACAAACGTTAGTAAATAAATCTAGAAGAAGCCGTTATCGTAAAGCCATTAAAAAGATAAATTTATTAATAGATAAAAAAAAAAAGAAAGATGCTCTAGCATATTTACCAAAACTTAACTCCGAATTGATGAAAATAGCAAAAACTGGAATTATAAAGCGTAAAAATGCGTCAAGAAATATTTCTAGAATTACAAAAAAAATAAATTTAATTAAGACCTAAAACTCTGAGTTGATAAAATTTACTATTTAAAGTTGATTAGAATTCTCAAATTCAACTTAAGATTACTACTAAATGTAATTTTATTTTTTTTTTTATAACTAGATATAGTAAATAAAAATATAATATCAAAATATTTAATAACAAAAAAATTTTCTCTCTCTGATTTAATTTTTTTTAAAATGAGGATTACATCGTTTGATTGAAAACTAGACTATGCACTTGTAGATTTAATTTTTTTTAATCAAAACTAAATTTTTTATTGCATAAATTAAGCGAAGCATTTAAGTGAAGGCATCTCATAATTATTTATGTCTAATAAAAACCTATTGTCGAACAAAACAATTAAAAATCAAAATTTAAAAATAGACTGGAAAGAAATCCAGTTTGATATGAAAGAAAAGTTTGGCAAAGACATATTTGAAAGTTGGTTAAAAAAAATCCAATATATTGAGGAAATAAATAATTATCTTTTATTGTCGGTTTCAACCAGATTTATCAGAGATTGGATAACATCGAGATATTTAGATGAGATACTAAATCTAATTAAAAATAAAAATAAAAATATTACTAGAATTGAATTAAGAGTTGTGGAGAAAAATGATGACTATATTATAAATGAAAAAACATCTGACAATAATAGTGAAAAAATTTCTTTTATAAAAGACTCATATCTTCAGTACAACAGGATTGATCAAAATAAAAAATTTGACAATTTTGTTGTAGGACCTTCAAATAAACTTGCATTTGAGGCAGCAAAAAAAGTATCAGATAACTTAAGCTATTATAATCCATTTTATCTATATGGTGGTGTTGGTATGGGAAAAACTCATTTATTAAATGCTATTGGATTAATACTTAAACCTGAGAAAAAAGTTATGTTTATTTCTGCTGAAAGATTTATGTATCAATTTGTTAAATCGATCAAATCAAATGAAATGGTAAAATTTAAAGAATATTTCAGAAATACTGACATATTATTAATTGATGATATTCAATTTATGAATGGTAAAGAAGCTTTACAAGAAGAATTTTTTCACACATTTAATGCACTTATAGAAAAAGGTTCTCAAATTATTATATCCTCGGATAGACCTCCGAATAAATTAATTAAAATCCAGGAGAGAATTAAATCCAGATTTTCTGGGGGATTAGTTGTAGATATACAAAAACCAGATCAAGAATTAAGAAAAAAAATTGTTGAAAAGAAAGTTGAAGAACTAAAACTGCTTTATCCAAACCAAATTAATATTTCAGGTGAAATACAAAGATTTATTAGTAGTGAAATAAAAATGAGTATAAGAGAACTGATTGGTGCTCTAAATAGAATAGTTTCTTTTTCAAGAATTTACAATAAAGCTCCAAATATTTCAGAGACTAAAATAATATTAAAAGATTTAATCAATATGTCAGAAAATAAGGTCTCAGTCGATCTAATACAAGCGACAGTGTGTAGATACTTTAAAATAAATAAGAGTGAGATGCTTTCATCCAGAAGATCAAGATATTTAGTTAGACCAAGACAGACAGCAATATATTTAACTAAAATATTAACTTCAAAATCCTTGCCAGAAATAGGAAGAGAATTCGCCAATAGAGATCATACGACAGTTATTCATTCTGTTAAAACTGTAGAAAAATTAAAAAGTCAAAGTTTAGAATTTAGTCAAAATTTGGATAGTCTTAAGAATCAAATTTTATATAACAAAGAAAATGAAATTTAGTCTTAATCAAAAAGATCTACAAAAATCTTTAAGTTATTGCCAGGGTGTAATTGAAAAAAGAAGTACTTTACAAATTCTTTCAAACGTGTTGTTGGAGGCAAAAAATTCTTTATTAACCATTACAGCAACAGATTTAGATTTAATCTTTATTCACAGGATAAAAGATATTAAAATTGAAGAAGAGGGCAAAATAACCACTAGTTCTTCTACTATGCATGATGTGGTCAGAAAATTTTCTCCAGGAAAAAAGATAGATATTTCACTCGGTGAAGATAATAAACTTATGTTGGAGTCTGAAAAATCAGTTTTTCATTTGAACTGTATTGATTCAAATGAATTTCCTCTTACTGATGAAAATTTTAATCAAAAAGAATTTACAATAAGCTCAAAGGACTTTCTGAAATTACTTAATAAATGCAAATTCTCAGTTTCTAATGATGAAACCCGTCATTATTTAAGTGGTATTTTTTTTCATATGACTCAGAATGAAGATAACTACTTTTTAACTGCAGCAGCAACTGATAGTCATAGGATGTCGATATCTAAATTTAAATTAAAGGATAAAATTGATTTTGATCCTATAATTCTTCCAAAAAAAACAATTTTTCAATTATGTTCTTTATTAGAAGATTATGAGGGCGAAATTAAAATTTCAAACCTTAAATCAAAGATAAAATTTGAACTTTCAGATAGTATTTTGATATCCAAACTTATTGATGGAAAATTTCCTAACTACATGCAAGTAGTGCCAAAAAATAATAAAAAAAAATTAGAAGTAAGTTTAAAAGATTTTCAAGATTCAGTTGATAGAGTTGCTTCAGTTTCAGTAGATAAAAAAGATGGTGTTAAATTTAGTTTAACTAAAGATAAATTAGATTTATCCGTAAATAATGCAAATAGCGGAGACGGCAATGAGACATTGACCGTAAAGTTTGATCATGATCTCAATATAAGTTTTAATTCAAGATACCTTATTGATGTTGCGTCACAGTTGGATGGTGAAAACATTGAAATTTTCCTCAATGACAATGGTTCTCCAGCGCTTATTAAGGACCCATCAGATTTCAATAGCATTTACGTAGTAATGCCAATGAAAGGTTAGTCCATTTTATCAAGTTCTGAATAAATTTTATTTTGTAAAAGGGTTAAAAATTGTTCTTTTTCCATTCCAGCCACTATTGGATCTAGAATAGAAATAGTTATCTTTTTATTTTTTTTTACCATTCCATTTCTTGGCCAAACCTTGCCTGAATTTATAGCCACAGGTTGACATTTTAAATTCAATTTTTCATAAATTCTCCCTGCCCCCTTTTTAAAATTTGGACGTTCCTCAAAGCTAACTCTTGTGCCTTGAGGGAAAATAATTAGTGGACTCTTTGATTTTTTAACATGCTCCTCAATTTTATCTAAAAAATCCACATTATCTTTTGAAATTTTATTTCTATCAATTGATATTGAGCCAATTTTTTTAAGATATGATCCAAATAAAGGAATTTTTAGTAATTCTTTTTTTAATATAAATACCGGGGAATTAAAAATTGTTTGTAAATAAAAAGTTTCAAACATTGACTGATGAGAACTTGCAATAAAAAATTTTTCATTATTTATTATTTTTTCAATTCCAATTATCTCAAGTTTTGTTGATAAAAAAAACTTAAGACAAAATAAAGCCCAAAATCCTGTTAATCTTCCACCAAAAAGTGTAAATCTTTTAGGAAGAAATAAAGTTGGTATAAAAACTAAAAAAATCAAAAAAATTCCTAAATAAAAAAAAAATTTAAAAAGGAAATTTTTCATTATAATTTTTTAGATTAAATCTTTTATTTTTTGTCTACTTCCAATAACTTTTGATTTTGAACCAAATATTAATATTTCCGCAGGCTTTGGTCTAACATTATAATTTGAAGCTAAACTCATACCATAAGCTCCTACATCGCATATAGCTATATAATCTTTTTCGTTCAACTTTTGAAATTTTTTAGTTTTTAAAAAACTATCTGTAGTCTCACAAATAGGCCCTACAAATTCATAAGTTTGAGTTGAAGATCTCAAATTTTTTTTAATTGGTAATATTCTATGAGAAACTTTATAAAGTGCTGGTCTCATAAAGTCATTCATTCCTGCATCTAAAATAATAAAGTCCTTTTTATTACCCTTTTTAATATAAACAATCTTTGAAACTAAGATGCCTGAGTTTCCTATTATAGATCTACCTGGTTCAAAAATTATTTTGCAATTATGTTTATTTAAAAATTTTTTTATACTTTCACTATAGACTCTATAGCTAAAAGTTTTTGAATTTTTTTTATAAGGAATACCAAATCCTCCACCTAAATCTAAAAATTCAAATTTATAATTCGATTTTTTTATAACGCGTTCTAGAACTTTAAGTGTCTTTAGAAAAGGTCTTATATCTAGTATTTGACTACCTATGTGTACACTTAAACATTTAAGACTTAGATACTTAGACTTATTAACAAATTTAATTAAATGATAAATACTTTTTTCTGCTATGCCAAATTTGTTACTTTCTTTACCGGTCGAAATTTCTTTAATTGTTTTTGCATTCGTATTAGGATTTAGTCTCAAGCCTATATTTACAATCTTACTTTTGTTTTTTGCTATTTTTTCAATTTCTTCAATTTCACTCTCCGATTCCACATTAATTAAAAAAACTTTCTTACTTACTGAAAACTTAAGTTCCTCAATAGTTTTGCCTACTCCAGAAAAAACAATTTTGTTTGGGCTAATACCAGCTTTTAAGGCCTTCATCATTTCTCCCATTGATACAACATCAGCTCCACAACCCATTTTTTTTATCTCTTTAAGTAAATTAACATTTGAATTTGATTTTACTGCAAAACAAATTAAAGGATTTATTTTTTTAAATTTATTTTTTAAATTGTTGATATTTTCTCTTATTGAGTTAAGTGAATAACAATAAAATGGCGTTATATATTTATTACTTAATTTATTAATATTTACATTTTCAATGTATAGATTTTTTTTTAAATACTTCATTTTTAACCAAAAGAAATTATTATATTTTCAGCTTTGTACTCAGGATCACCTTTTTTTCCACAACTTGAAACTATCATCAGTAGAATAAATATTAATGCTATTTTTTTCATGAATTTTAATAAATTTTTTTATATTTTTTTATCATCTTTTTTATATTCTCAAAAGAAGTTCCTCCATAAGTTTTTTTAGATTTAACTGAATTTTTAAGATTTAAATGTTCAAAAACTTCGGGAGTCAATCTTGGTTCAATTTTTTTTAAATCTTCAATACTAAGGTCTTTAATATTTTTCTTTCTTTTTTCAGCATAATTAACGATTTTTGCAGTAATATTATATGCAGTTCTAAAAGGTAAATTATTTTTTTTTACAATGTAATCAACCAAGTCAGTTGACAAAATAAACCCGGTATCTGCCGATTTTAACATCTTAGCTTTGTTAGCGCTTATGTTATTGAAAACTTCTTTTAAAATATTTAATGAATTTGTAATTAATTCGTCTGATTTAAATACTAATTCTTTATCATCTTGTAAATCTTTGAAGTATGATGATGGTAAACCCTTTAAAATAGTCATCATCGCAAATAAGTTTCCAAATGCACTACCTGTTTTACCTCTTAAAAACTCTAATGCATCAGGATTTTTTTTTTGAGGCATTATTGAAGAACCAGTAACAATATTATCTGAAAGTTTAATAAAGTTAAATTCATCTGAGTTCCATATTATTAAATCTTCACAAATCCTAGATATATGAATTGAACACATAGCGACACAATATAGAAATTCTAAAACAAAATCTCTATCACCAACTGTATCTATTGAATTCTCAGTTGGTTTTTTGAAACCAAGTTTTTTTGTTGTTATTTCTCTATTTATATTAAATGAACTTCCTGTAAGGGCTGCTACACCAAGAGGATTTTCTGATAAAAGTTCCAGACAGTTTGAAAATCTTTTTTTATCTCTATTTAACATCTCTATGTAAGACATAAGATAATGAGCAAAAGAAACTGGTTGAGCACTCTTTAAATGAGTAAGACCTGGCATTATTGTATAAATATTTTTGTCTGCCAATTTTAAAATCACTATTACAAGTTGATTAATATTTTCTTGAATTTTTTTGTTAGATTTTTTCATCCATATTTTAAGGTCCGTAACTACTTGATCATTTCTTGATCTTGCAGTATGGAGATAGGCTGCTTCGTCACCTATAATTTCATAAAGCCTTCTTTCAATATTCATATGGATATCTTCAAAATTAATATCAAAATTGAATTTTTTCTTTAAAATTTCTTTCTCAATTTTTTTAAGACCGTAAATTATTTTATTTTTTATTTTAAAATTAATAATTTTTTGTTTAAAAAGCATTTCCGTGTGAGCGATGGAACCTTTAATATCTTCATGAAAAAGCTTTTTATCTATATTTATTGAACTTCCAATTTTTTGAAATAAAGAGGTTTTAGAACTTTTAATACGTTCTTTCCAAAAAGTACGATTGTTTTTATTTTTACTCATGATAATAAATTATACTCTTTTAGTATGAAATATTTAAAATTAAAATATATTTTAATTTTATTAGCTTTTTTTATATCAAATTTATCTTATTCATCAGATCAATTAGATATAAAAAACCTAGTTATAAACGATTCTCCTATAAAATATACTGATGTTACATTCAAAAATATTCAAAATAAGCAAGTGTTTGTAGAAAACCTGAAGGGACAATTAGTAATTTTAAATTTTTGGGCCATATGGTGTAAACCCTGTAGGGAAGAAATGAAATCTCTAGATTTATTACAATCTAACAAAGAATTAAAAAATATAAAAATTTTTCCGATTAATGTTGGTAATGACAATGTAAAAAAATCTAAAGATTTTTTTAAGGAACTAGATATAAAATTTCTTGATATTTATTTTGATGAGAAACTTTCTTTAACAAAAAAATTTTCTTTAAGAGGTATACCAACCACAATTATTCTAAATAAAAAAGGAGAAGAATTTGCGAGAATAATAGGAGCAATAGATTTTAATGATCAAGTATTTATCGATTGGATTAAAAAGTACGATTAGTCTTTAAAGAAGTATGCAAGAGAAACTAGAACAATAATAGCAAAAAATTGAAGAACAACCCTCAACTGCATTAGCTTATTTGAATACTTTTGTTTTGATTTGTCACCTTTAAAAAGAGTTCCGATTCCTAGCACTAAAACCACTGCAACAGTTCCCAATAAAAAAAAAGCAACAAATTTTACAAATATTTCAGAAATCATTATTTAATATTATTAGCTTTTTTAAATAAAAAATATATTAATAAATCTATGACATTTTGCCTTAATTCAATAATCCTGGAGCCCGAAAAAGAAAAAATCGAAAGTGCTATCATTTTGTTACATGGATATGGAGGAGACGGTAAAGATATAAGTGTTTTGTCTTTAAATTGGAAAAGACATTTACCCAATACTGTTTTTATTTGTCCCGATGGATATGAAAAGTGTCAAATTAATCCAGCAGGTTTCCAATGGTTTGATTTGAATACTGAAGATTTAAAAACTATTATTGAAGGTTCCAAAAGAGCAGAAAAAAAACTATTTGATTTTATTAAAGAGGTAAAAGAAAAATACGATTTAAAAAACTCTCAAATATGTATATGTGGCTTCAGCCAAGGCTGTATGATTTCCATAAATCTTGGTTTAACTAGCACTAAACCTTTTAACTGTATTGTTGGTTTCTCTGGCAAAATTATTGATAAGTCAGATATTCAGAAAAGAATAATTTCTAAAACTAAATTTTTACTTATTCATGGAAATGATGATGATGTAGTTTCACCTACAAATTTGTTAGAAGCAAAAGATTTTCTTTTGAGAAATAATATTGAAACAACCTCTCATATGATAAAAGATTGTGGACACCATATATCTGTAGAAAGTTCAAGCTTAGCATTAAATTTTATTAAAAAAAACTTACATAATTATTAATTTTTTTAAAATTTTAAGTCCTATTGAATATTAAATTAAATTAGGCTAACTTAAGTTAACAAATATGTTTAAAGATCAAAATATATCGCTTGAGAAATGTCCGGCATTGGTTCTTAATGCTGATTATAGACCATTAAGTTATTATCCCTTATCACTTTGGAGTTGGCAAGATTCGATTAAATCAGTTTTTCTAGATCGTGTTACTATTGTTTCAAATTACGATAGAGTAATAAGAAGTCCGTCTTTTTATATGAAATTACCTAGTGTAATAGCTTTAAAAAATTTTATAAGCCCTCAATCTAATCCAAACTTTACGAGATTTAATGTTTTTCTTAGAGATAAATTTTCATGTCAATATTGTGGTAGCAATAATGAACTAACTTTCGATCATTTATTACCTAGATCAAAAGGCGGAAAGACTGACTGGGATAATGTTGTAACTGCTTGTTCAAGTTGCAATGTTAAGAAAGGCGGAAGACTATACGAACAATCTGGTATGAAATTAAATAAAAAACCATATCAACCTTCAACTGAAGATTTACATAAAAATGGAAAGAATTTTCCTCCAAATTTTCTTCATAAAAGTTGGATGGACTATCTTTACTGGGATGTTGAACTTGAGCCTTAATTAAATTTTTTCCGAAATCTTAATTGCGATTCTAGATCCAGTTTTAATTATTTTGTCTAATAATGAATAAACCCCTTCTTTAGATGCACCCTCCTCGTAAGCGATGTTTTTATGGTGCAATTCATCTTCTCGGAACTTAATTATTTTTTGTTTTAACTTTTTTTCATCATCTTCAATTTGGTTAATTTGATTTTGGTAGTGTTCATCAATAACTTCTTCAACAGAGGCTGTGCAAAGCATTGCTGCTTTTTTTCCTAATAAAGTTGTGCCAAAACCTAACCCAATTCCTAGTATATCCCATAAGGGTAAAAATTTAGTTGGTTTAATTTTTCTTTTTTTAATTTCTTTATCAAAGAAATCAGAATGTTCCTTCTCATGCTCTTTCATTTCTTCCACAGTTTTTTTTAATTCTTCATCTTTATATAAAGTATTTAAAGCGAGTATTTGACCCTCATAAATTTTAATAGCACCTCTTTCACCAGCATGGTCAACTCTAATAAATTCTTCTAATTTTTTTTTATTTGTTTTTTTCATTTTTAATTATATAGCCACTTGTAAAGCAAATTAATAAAGATGTAATAAGATTAATTGTAGCAAGTGAAAGGCCTAAAAATTTAAAAGTAACATCTTTACAACTTATCTCTTTAAATTTCATAGATTCCAGTAATTCAGTTTTATTTATAATACTTAAATTATTACTTTTACAACCTGAAAATTCTTCAAAAATGTTATTTTCAATACCCACATGATAACTTGATAAAATTGAGCTTAATAAAAATAAAATAAAAATAATCTTTATCCAAAGAACCTTCTTACTATTATATCCCAAGAAAGCTAAAAAAATAGTTAAAACATATGGTATCCTTTGATATAAGCATAGAACACAAGACTCATTATTTAAAATATACTCTATATAAATTGCTCCCAAAAGAATTCCAATTGAGAAAAACATTATTAATAAACAAAAATTTTTAGTATTCAGATTTAATATCATTTTAATTTAAGAAGTTTGATAAAAAGATATAAATTAAATAAGCAAAAGTAATAATAATCAAAGAAAATATTATAGAAAAGATAAAAATTTTTTTTTCAATAATCTTTTTCATAGTCGTACCAAAGTTTCCTATTAAAAAAGCGATCAAAAAAAATCTTAATCCTCTAGTTAAGAAACTTACAACTATAAAATAAAAAAAATTAAAATGGACAAATCCACTGGTAATAGTTAGAAGTTTGAATGGAACAGGACTAAAACCTGCTACTGCTAACAATGTTATCCAAGCAATAATCCCACCCTCTGATGATATTTTTTCCTTAAAAAAAGAAGTATTATCTACACCGTAGAGTTCAAATATTTTAACTCCTATTTCGTTAAAAAAGATATAACCGATCAGATAACCCAAACAAGCTCCCAAAACAGATCCGACTGTCGCAATAAAGGCAATTTTAAACCATTCATTTTTTTTTGCAATTGTCATAGGAATTATTAAAACATCTGGAGGAATAGGAAATATAAAGCTCTCAATAAAAGAGATAAAAGCAAGAAAAAATTTTGAGCTTTTATGGCTCGCAAGTTTAATTGTTTTTAAATAAATTTCTTTAAACATATTCTCTTTTAATACTTTAATTCTTCTTATACTATAATTTAAGTTAAAAATTAAAGGGCGAATGGCGGAACTGGTAGACGCGTTGGACTCAAAATCCAATGGTAGCAATGCTGTGAGAGTTCGAGTCTCTCTTTGCCCACCAAAAAAAACATGAATTTAGGTAAAATAAATAATCTTGTAGAACTTTTTTTTGAACAATCAAAAGTTCAAGATAAAAATAAAATTCTATTATCTTCTTTAAAAAACCCGAGAAAACAATTTTCTTGGAAAAGAACTTCAGAATATATAATCAATTTTTCAAAAGATATTAAAAACCATACACAAAATGGAGATAGATGCTTATTGATTTCAGAAAATAGACCAGAGTGGTTTATCTCTGATCTTGCAATAATGTTGTCTAATTCAATTACTGTTCCTACTTATACAACCTATTTAGAACGTGATTATAAATATATAATTAATGATTGTGAACCTTCAGTAATAATAGTATCAGATACATCACAATACGAAAAAATTTCTAATTTAATAAAAAATTTTTCATTTATTAAAAAAATTTATTCTTTTGAAGAACTTGATAAAGTAGACAAAAATAATTATACAAATATTATCAAATTTTTACCTAAAGAAAATTCATTTTTAAAAGATTTACCAAAAGTAAATATCAAAAGAAATGATCCAGCATGTATAATTTATACATCTGGAACACAAGGGAATCCAAAAGGTGTAATACTTAGTCATGGAGGAATTTTAAATAATTGCGAAGGTGCAAAAGAATTACTAAAACCTCTAGTTACAAAAAATACTAAATTTTTAACGTGGCTTCCTCTTTCTCATTCTTATGAACATACAGTACAATTTGTACAGATTTCTGTTGCTGCAAGAATTTTTTATGCTGAGAGTATTGAAAAATTAATAAAAAATATGAACGAATGCGGACCACAAATCATGACGGCAGTGCCAAGATTTTATCAAAATCTTTATCAAAAAATTTCTTCAAATTTCAAAAAATCAACTGGTATTAAAAGATGGTTAATCTCAAAAACAATTATTCTTGGACATAAAAAAATAAATCATAAAAAATTAAGTTTTTTTGAGAAGTTTTTAGATAAAATTTTAGATAAAACTGTAAGAAGAAAAATAAAAAAACAATTTGGTGGAGAATTAAAAGCTTTTGTTTCAGGAGGTGGAGCATTGGATTTAAATGTGGGTACTTTTTTGAATGCTATAGGTTTACCAACGCTTCAAGGATATGGTCTAACCGAGACCTCACCGGTTGTAAGTTGCAATCCTATAAATGATATAAGAATCGAAACTGTAGGGCCTCCCTTCAAAGGCAATACAGTAAAGATAGCTCAAGATGGTGAAATTTTAGTAAAAGGTGAAAATGTTATGCTGGGATACTGGAAAAACATAAAAGAAACTGAAAAAATAATAAAAGATGGTTGGCTTCAAACTGGCGATATAGGTAAGTTTGAAAATGGATATCTTAGAATTACTGATAGAAAAAAAGATATATTAATTACTCCTGGTGGAGATAATATTTCACCAGTTAAAATAGAGAATGAAATTTTAAACTCAGATTTTATTGATCAGGCAATTGTTTATGGAGATAATAAACCATACATTGTGGCGTTAATTATTTTAAATGAAGAAAAAAATCACGAAAAAGAAATTATTAATAATGAAATAGAAAAAATTAACAAAAATCTTTCAAAAATAGAAAAAATAAAAAAATATTTTGTAATTAAAGAAAAATTTTCAATTGAAAATGGAATGCTTACTCCAACTTTAAAGATGAAAAGATATAAAATTATTGAGAAATACAAAAAAAATTTTGAGGAAATGTATTAAAGTTGTAAATTAAATCGGGTTATTATTCGCGTTTTATCTATCTTTTTTTTAATAACAAAAAAAATAAATTAAATTAATTTTTTTTAAAAAAAGTTTGAAAATTAAATATTTGACATAACTTTTAAAAAAAAATAAAAATAAGTTAATAACGAATCAAATGATTCGTAAAACTAACAGGGAGCTAAAGATGGCTAAAAGAAGAAAAAAAGCTAAAAAGAAAGCTAAGAAAAAAGCTAAAAAAAGAAGAAGAAGATAAATTTTTCAGTACTCTTCATTAAAAACGCTTCTCATAACTTTTGTGTGAGAGGCGTTTTTTTTTTACAAATTTTAATCTTTAGTGCTAATTGCTTCAG